>Ga0123342_1001949_pt1 | contig 34605 bp, 24 predicted proteins | sample Turbeawhitnodule_FD_89960 | JGI IMG/M metagenome (GOLD analysis project Ga0123342, IMG submission 89960) | Root nodule microbial communities of legume samples collected from Mexico - Turtle bean Mexico white nodule | ecosystem: Host-associated > Plants > Roots > Nodule | place: Mexico: Nepantla... | reverse complement strand
TTTTTTTTTTTTATTATATATATATATATATATATATATATATATATATATATATATATATATATATATATATATATATATATATATATAGAACTTGAGGAACCAAACTTATTTATTACATTTTAGAATTTTACACTGTCAGGCAATTTCAATTTGAAATTTATGACTTTACTGTTGAGCCCTGTTGCTTTGAGATGATGCCATAGTGCTGATCATACACTTCGACTGCTTTGTTTTTAACAAAAAAGTTCCTAATGTTAAAAGATTGATTAATTTGGGAAAGAAAGTAATTTTATAAATAATTTAGGGTTTAGCAATTAGATCTTCTGCATAAAGAATAGTAAATTCTATAGTTCTCTCACTTGAGGTTCCCCAGTTATGCTCTGGAAATTTTGAAGTTATAATTTCTTAAGTTTATCTTTTTCTTTTTCATTGTTTGGAGAGAAGCAATTTCAGCTTTAGAATTTTCTCAGGTCAAACAAATTCAGTAAAGAGTTTTATGGTACTTTGCTAATATTGCTTACAGTTTTGACCAATGGAGAAACTAATTCTGTTCATCTGTATGCTATGTAGTGAGGAGCTGAATCTAAATCTGACTGAAGCTGCATGGGTAGGACGATTATTTTTTCTTTCTTGTGTTAGTGTTTATTCATTTTATTCATGTCTTGAATAGGGAGAGTAGCAGTTTTCATTCTCTATGTCTGTCATTGACAATGAAGGAAATGTAGCAGTTTTCATTCTCTATGTCTTACCACTATTTAACAGTACTACCAAATTATGCAATGTCTTTTATTTTTCCTAATACAAATCTTCAGTGGCCTCACACCATCTCCTTTAGGTAGCCCAAAACTTGGCCAAAAAAAAAAATGTCAGTAATGAAATAGCAAATTATATGTTCAATAATATTAAACTATTTAAACTTAATAAGTAAAAGTTTTGAAGAGGAAACAATCATTACTATGTGATATGTTCCAACCTTACTGTTGTGCCCTGGCTTTCCCTCAATGAAAATAACTTTTTTTTCCAATTCAATATGGACTTTTTTTTTTACCAATATAACCTAGTTTTCAATGGCTTTGCAAGTTCTTGACAATGTCTAATTTTAGAGGGGTGACTGGACTAACTAAACACCAGGCTAGTTGAACCTACCAGTTTAGTCCTTTTTTGAAAAAAAAGTTGATTGAAAGTTTTTATTTTTGGAGAGGGATCGTGCCTAATATTCACATACATAGAGACATAGTAACCATTGGGGATTGTTAATCATTTCAGGTGTCTATACTTCCGCCATTGGCCTCAATATTTGTGACTGGTCTTGCAGCACAGTTAGCTGACAACTTGATTTCAAGAGGAGTTGAAACCACTGTGGTATGAGAGGCACTGAAATGTTATTTGTTATTGTTGTTTATTATGTGAATAATTACTACTTATGTTATTACAACAAATGTACTCAATGGTAAAGTTGACATCATATTTTGTTAAAAAATGGAATTTGATGTTCTGTAGCCATGAGTCCTTCTCTAATGCTAAATTTGGCATCCAAACTGAATGTATACACAATGCATATTAGGGTAAAGACCAGACTACTGACTACACTCGCTGGATGTAGGCACAGTAGATGTTGTGGCTGATGACCCAATGAAGACATCTCAATGACAACTGACAAATTATTTGAACATATCTATCTTGACTTTTATTCTTAATTTCTCAGTTGCCTGAATTTCTTTAAAAATTATGTATAGGTTCGAAAGATCTGCCAATCTATTGCATTTTTGTCCCCTGCAATCTGCATGACTCTTTCCTCAGTGGATCTGGGGTTACCGCCTTGGGAGGTTGTGGGGATTCTCACAGCTGGTTTGGCCCTCTCAAGCTTTGCCTTATCAGGTACTGCTTAATCCAGCAAATATACCTGTTTGATTCATATACTTTTCTTTGCCTTCACTTTCTGTATTTTATCTGCTTCTCCAGGACTATATTGTACGCACCAAGACATGTCACCCGAATATGCAAGTATACTTCTGGTATGTGTGCTTGCACTTCTATTCTTTTATATGAAATTGAAGATTGTGAAATGTTTTTGACAAAACACCCTAAAGAACTAAGGGTCTATTTGAATAAATTTTTTCTCAAGTACTTTTAAGAGGAAAAAAATAATAAGAACCATAAATTAACATTAAGTTATGCATAAACTAATTTGTAGAAACTTTCTCATATTAATTTCTCTAAAAGATGATTTTTAACATTATAAATTATTTCATTTCAAATCTACGTCAGTATTTTCATTCTGCAGTTTCTGCACACATCTTTTGTTATTTTTAAGTCCTTCAACACTCACCCTATAAGAATCTTGAAGAAGGTAGCATCATTCACCCATCAAATTTTTGGAAAAAAAAAGAAGGGACACAGTTATTCTCTGCTTATTTAAAACTATATTGCTTTTATTTTTCTGAATAAAGGATTTCAATCTTTAAGTTATCCGGTTCATGTTAAGGTCTAATGTACTGTTAGTTTTAGTTTGTTATTATAAACTTTTGATGGACTTATGCTCCATCCTAAGTGTGAAGAGTATCCAATTTTCCCAACCCAAAAGAAATTTCTCTTCACCTAAGATGTTGTTGAGGACTAACTTGAAAATGCAGAGACTAAATCATACTCACTTTTTGCCGTTAGAGGTTGGATTGGAGCCATATCCATAATTTTTTGTAAATAAAATAAATATCTGATTTAGTTGCATCTGACTTTCTTTCTTGTTCTGTTTTCTCTCAGGGTATAACCAATACTGTTGGGGCTGTTCCTGGAATTGTGGGTGTAGCCCTCACTGGTTATCTTCTTGACATAACTCATTCATGGAGTGTAAGTAGCTGATAATGCTAGTTGTTTTCTCAATGTATATTGTATATCATCTCATCATGTGAATTTGATTTATATTCCATCTCTGGCATGTAGATTTCACTATTTGCACCATCAATCTTCTTCTATGCGACTGGTACCATGGTATGGTTGGTGTTCGCCAGCAGTAAGCCTCAAAGTTTTTCTGAGCACAACTGATTCATGTTCCAATCACTCTGTATTCGTGTGAAGCGGAATTTTGACACGGGGGCACATCCTTTTGATATATACAAATCAGATCATTTAAGTACAAAGAAAGAATTTTATAGTTATTCCTCTGTATGTATGTATTCTTGTTTTCAGTCGTAGGTTATTATAGCATTTGTACATTTTTCATAGATGATGTTATGGTGGTTGGTCACCAAAAAATGTATTGACGAACTTAAATCCTTGAAAGTCAATAATCAGTTTTCCTCTACCAACTTTTGCTGCTATGTTCTTCTCTTGCAAGTTTCAACCAGAAAGTGACCTTTGAACAATGAATAATTTTAACATTTTAAGCTATTACATCTCTCTTCAAACTCTCCATGCATTTTTTTTAATTTTTTTTTTATGTTTTAGGCCATATTACTTGAGCTTTAGCTGTGAGGTCCACTGATCATTATTGATGACCTGCACCTGCCCTTCTGAGTTTTCTCTTAATCTCATTAAAAGATAGTTTTCAATTGATGATAAAAAATAGATACAAATGTAATTGGATGAAATATATTGGAATATAAGGAAATAAATAAAAAGTCATTTCTTTATTGGATATTCTATAATGAACCAAAACAAATTTATTTCATTGTTCGGAAAAAAAGATGGATTTTTTTTTTCTTTCAATTTTTAGATTATGTTTGTTTTGAATATAGTACCCTTAAGAGGTAAATTTTTAAGAATAAAATGGTTATTACATAATTTACAAGTTTTATTTATCATGTGCATTTCAAATTGGAGTTAAAGAAAATTTGGACTAAACAATGGAAGATAATTTATGTTCTATTTTAACAAACCAAACAAAAGATTAACTTTTTCTTTCACTTTATCCCTTTCGATTCCATCTTGAACCATTAATCTAAACACTGTCTAGATAATAGTTGAAAAAAGAGAGAAAATATTAGTGATACACTATCTATTATTATTGGAAATTATTAATAATAAGAAATTTTGTAGGTCTTATTTTTTTTATTCAATTAATATCACTTATGACTTTTTAGTTTTATAATATACTATAATTAAGTTAAAAATCGTGTTAAAGATTTTAATAATTAAGAGATAATAAAATAAATTTAATTAAAAATTGCAATGAAAAATTATTAATATAATTAAATGTTGTAGTTTTTAATAAAAAAATGTTTTACAATTAGAAAGTGGTTGTTTAGATTCATCTATTACAAAGTGATTGTTTTCATTCATTTATTACAAAATTATTAGTAATACCGTTGTTAACAAAGGACCATAAAAGAATACCTTTGAAATTATGGTCTCAAATTTAAAAAACAAGCTATGGGTTGGTAAATTAATAAAACTTGAAGCCTTAAATGTCTTATCCACAAGTGGCAAGAGATTAAATGTCATTTTCAATTTACTTGACATTTAAAATTTGTCATAAGAACTGAGTGGTAGGCATTAGAAAACAAACAACCAGTCAAATTCCTGTAGGGCCCCATTAGGGGAAGAAAAGATAAGATATCAGGAGTAAACTCATAACACAATTTTCATGTATTCATTCTATCTCTTATTATATCAAAACCACCAAGTGAAACCAATTTTCGGATTCACCTATCTGCATGCTGAAAGAAGAACATTTGGTATATGAGCAAATACAATAGATAAAGGACCAACAGTTATTGGTTTTGTTGAGTCTACATATACAGGTTCCAAAGGAGGAATTTCACCAGCTGAATTTACACTTAAAGCTTTTCCATTTAGCAACATGATTTGGCTATGTATATTTCTGTCTGGTGCTGTCAAATGGTATTCTCGTCTGGCTGGTTCATCCACTCTATGGTGAGGTAACTTGTTAAATGTTAAGTCCACGTTGACTTGAACAGAGGTGCTGTTGTCCAAGTTGAGCAATAGTATTGTGATCCCTTTCTGTAAGAGAGTGTAAGGTCAGATTTCAAGTATATCACATCTACCATATACAAATACATACACACAACTTCTTCACTTACGGATTCCTTTGCACAGTGTGCATAACTTCTTATCTTCTTTGTACCGTAGAAGGTGGTTGAAAGGACACGCCCTCCCATGAGTCGGTGCCATAGAAGTGCACTGTAAGAAAGAAAGCACATAACCACAAAAATGTACTTCAAATGGGACCCCACTTAATAAAACCCCTTGTTCTCTATAAGAAATAGGTTCCTTAATAAAGTGGCAAGCAATTAATGAAGCAAATATTTCACACATGGGATCACAAAATCTGAATTATTGATGATGATGCTCATTGTTCAACTATTAAAATCAATTTTTAGTACCTATAGTAGTCTGGATTTGGCATGAAAGTACTAGTATTCAGTAAACCATAGTTTCCTCCTATCAAAGTTTGTCTGCAGTATGTTGTGGTGTCATAAACAGCTGACATGCCAAGCTGGTCCAAATACCTGTGTTTAATATGATAGCTTTAGAAAATAAAAATGTAAGGAATCTCTTTTGATATTGACAAAGCAAGGGGAGTTACACTGACCAGAAACTGTTGACAAATGCATCAGACACAAGATGATGACCACTATTATAGGCCCCTCCTGACTCACCAACCCATGATTTTACCTTGTGTGATGATGAACTTTGAAGTATACCTTTGAGCCTGTTGAATGTGTTAGCCTCTCCATCCAGATAGAAAGGGTCAAGAATTCTTTCAGTTATGTGGTCATCAACTCCTGTAAGTAGCTTTGAGTTAGAAATGGAGATTAGGAAAACATGATAAATTTAAATCCAGTTTTGGGGAAGATACCTGGCCCAAGGTTATAAATGTGGTGGGTGATCACATCTGCGGATTTATTATATTTGCTTATAAATTCCTTGAACCAATTGAATTCAAAGAAGCCTCCAGGTGCAACAACAAGTGGCTTTGGCTCAATCCCTCTATATGCACTTTGAACTATATTTCTTAAAGCAACTACATCAGAAGCATATTGATCTGCTGTAACACTTACCCCAATTCCATTTCCACACAGTTCATTCCCTGCTCGTAAAAAAAGGCTTTATTCATCAGATTGCTTATACAACAGCACAGTTAATTCTAAAGAAGCAAAGTTGTCATTTTCTTTCTTTCATAAAAAAAATTGACAATTACAACTATTTATATAAAAAACTTAATTTTGTCAGTTTAACTCATGCCGTGTGATAAAAGATAATGATAGCCTTAACCCTTAAGATATATCCATTTTCATGCCTAGTCTTATTGTTCCAGCTGCACTTGCTACTTTTACATTTGTAATGAGCGCAGCATACTCTTACCAAGTTCCCAACCATGAATGTGGTACTTCTTTCTGACAGTGTATCGTATTAAAGATTCAGCATTGGTGTAGTTCCAAGGTCCAACAGCAAAACCAGACTTTATAGATTTTCCAGCAAGAGCATTTAATCCAAAGATAGCCTTAACCCTGAAATATGCCTATCATTGATGTTAAACTTGTTAAAAACACAGTTGCCAAATCAACAAGTGAAAAATGATTTTACCCTGCTTTCTGGAAAAAGCTGTTTAGCTCATCCCACCTAGACATCGGTAAGCACCCTCCAGTGAAACCAAACATTTCATCAGCCTTAACAAAAGGAGTACAGGGTTGCCGATTATCTTCAGTTCCATATATGACCTTGTCTTGCAAAGTGCCACCTAATCTAAGTTTCAAGGATGAAAAGGCTGCAAAACATTCAAAGGCAATGATACCTTAATAAATTCCCAAAACTACAATGAATCATTCAATAAAAGAACTGAAAAACGAAGTAAATTGCTGCGAAAACAACCCAGATGTGAATCCTCTCATACCTTTTATAGCATTCAACAAAGTTTTGCTGTTGAGGTCCTGCAACAGATAAAAATTATAAGATGTAAATTCCCTCTGACATTTAACAACTATATCAGATTCTGAAGTTTGTGACATGACTGAAACCTTTATTGGTGGTAGAGAGGATAATCTCATCATTGCATGATCAGAAAATTATAATTTGCAAAAATAAATAAATGTTTTTGCAGAAATTACTTTTCAGCTGAGCTAAGACAACCTAGACATGCATTCTAGATAGATTCCAGCATCATTCCGAAGAGGGAAAAAAATTAACCGAGCAGAAAATGTTATTTACAAATTAAAAGGAAGAAGATGCAAAAACCATCTTATTATTCTGAAGAAAAAAAAAACTTTTGGCAGATTCAGAAACCGTAAGAAAAAACAATAAAAAATGGAACTAACCAGATTAAGCAGAGAAGCCTGACCCCAACTACATTTTCCATAGTCACATTTCTGAGGAGGCCACCAATCCAGAGTTGCACAGATAAAATCATTATCAATCCTTCCTATAGCACTTTTCCCATGAACTAAAACAATCCCTTTCTCAACTGCTCCTCCTCTTCCATACACAGCACCCACTCCAATGAAGCTTAAGCTTGCCAAGTACATCCATAGACACAGACCCAGAAGCCTTATCTGACAACCCATTTCCAGATTCAGCAAAATTCAAGATCTTTGTGGCTTTTCTCAAATGGGCTGCTAAGAACTCAGGCTTTGCTACAGCAGCAGAGTTTATTTGCTGACCACAGAGACAGAGGAGTTCTGATAATATAATGACATAAAACTTCCTTCACAGGAAAGTTATGTCATGCCTGGCTGTTGCAAATGCTGTTGGAAAGACACTTCATTTCATGTGTACAATGCAGCACTTATAAACTTCAGAATGCCTACTCCATCTCATCTTTTTACACATATCAGTTTCAAAAGAATCTTTATCTCCATAACCCAATTAATAAACACTCAGGGCTTATTTTTAATAATGCATTAATTATAATATAATTATTATTCCCAAATTAGCATTAGAAAAATGCAAAATCTCCTTTTGCATGCCTTCTCCTCCAGCTCTCTATTTTTCTTTTAATTTCAATAATATCCTTAAAAAACTAAAGTTAACAAAATGCATATTAACTTCCTTTTTATAAAAATATATATAAACAAAAAAATTTAAAAACTCAAGATGTCTCAAATAAATATTTTCTATAAATAAATAAGTTAATAAGATGTCAAGTTTAAATTAAATTATTTAAGTTAATTTGTGTTATATAAATATAAGTTAATATTGATTACATTATTTCTTTTTGAATAATGAAAAACCTGAATAAAATAAAACTAAAAAAACGTATTTAAAAAATATGTTTAATTTTTTATATATATTTTTAGTTATTCTTTCAATATGAAATTAGAAAAACAGTGAGGTGTAAAAGTATAAAACAAAACTAAAAAAAATCTTTTCTCGTCAACTTTTTCACAACTCAAATGATTGAAATTGTTCTCTTAATAATAAAATAGAAAATATGTGGCTGAAAAATATATGAAATACAATTAATATTATTTAAAAATGTGAGATTATCTATCAATTTTTACAATTAATACAGCATGTGAAGAGGGAGGCATGGAGGTAGAGAAAAAAATTGTGTTAGAAAAATTGAAAAACTCATCTCGTATGAAACTGTCCCTTTTATTGAGCCACTTGCTTTGTTAATGATTAATAATGAGCAAAATTCTACTTATTTTAATTAATTTAAAGTGGTTTAATTTGATTATATCTTTATTTTCGAGACACTGTAATTACTAACCAATTGAACTTTATTGTTTACCATAATTACAGTGATTTATTATTTATTAATTATCATAATTAAACCAGTTGTAGACTTCCTAGTTAATCACTGTAATTACTAAACCAAACGAACTCTATTGTTAAAAAAAAATTATAATTTCCTTTTTTGCTTATACTTTACTTATAAATAAACTATGCGAATACCAGTGGAGAAAACCATCATTCCATCCATGTTAGTGGTATTTGACAAAAAAATTATAATGATAGCTATTTCTAAAAGTAAATAATAGTAGTATTTTCATAAAAAAAAATAAGAAAAGAATGGTAGGTCTATGTAATTTAAAGAAAATATCTACTTGTTTTCAAGTGAAGTTTAAATTTCTAATTTGAGAAATTTATAATTGAAGAACAAATAAACGCAACTTTTGTTGCTAGTGGGGTCACGATCAGGAAGAAAGTACAAAGACGGTGAAACTGCGGACAAAGAAAGTTTCTCTGTTTTCAACCCCAGAGAAAACAACATCACCACTTGCATTCAACAAAGATCAAAAATGGTATCACTTATTTCTATTTTGCACTCCGCAACTCGAATATTGCATTTATTCTATGTTTTGCTTTGATAATTTTGATCATATCAACATATTCTTTATAGGTTATATTAAACAGTAATCATAAATTTTAAATCTAAATCAATTTTATAAAATTAATTTATAAGAAGATATACACTCACATATATTATTAAATATTTTTCTATAACTTAACTCTTTCATGATAAATGGTTGTGTAACGTAAAGATATGGATATGATGGTTACGCTTAACCATCTTCATGTGACATATAATTTCATTTTTTATTTATGTTAAAGTGATTGAGAAACTTTTTAAGCTCTGAAATGTTTGTTTGCTAAATCCTTTAATGTCAATATCTGGTAATGACGGGAACTTGGGATGAACTAAGCGAGGAAGGGTTGATTTGGTGGTTGCATTCAGACATTGCTCTCATGGCCACAACTTGTTCTCTTAGATTGCTATTGGATAACGTTTTTGTGTCAAACAATTTTTATGAGGTTTTGATTACAGTTTAAAATAATCATTTTCTGTTTTTGTTTTCTTCTGACACCATCATGTTGAACGCTTGCATCACCTATATCAAAATCTTTGGTCCAAAAAAAATTATCTGATTGAGTTATATTTTGTTTATTGTCATTAAAATGATTAAAAATATAGGACTGCTACAATCTTCACAAGGAATTTTCAAAACAGATTCTTGCTGGTTCTGTGAAAGTAAAATGGTTAGCTGGCATAAGAAAAAAGAGACCAATGGGTGATGCATATACGTAAGGCTTCAAAATATCAACAAGGCTAACACGAAGTCCTGAAATTGGTGGCGTGCCCACCTACTGTTTGTTGTTTTGCATGATGAATGCATAGATGGTATTCATGAAACTAATATTATGAAAATTGAAAGCCTAAAAGTGTTCCAATTTTATGAAGTAGAAAGTGTCTCTCTCAGTTGTATATTGCCGCATTGAAAGTGCAATCATCTACTCCATTATCAGTATCTGGTGGTCTAGAAAAGCATTGATTTGTTGAGCTACTACTATACCTTCTCATATGCATCCTCCAAAAAAAGCATCTACATGGGTAGGGTTGATGGATATAATTGGTTGATTGGGACCATTTTGAAGTTGCCCTTGTCCATGTTGTTTTTAGTTTTAAAGTATATCCTTCGTATTCTCAATTAGACACTTTGGATTAGGATGAATGGGAGCAGGGCCTACACAGTGAACTACACAAACCATTATTCTTTGTTGTTTTGTTTTCCCTTGTTGTAGAGGGAAAGGTATCATTGTTTGGTGAAATATTAGTTCAGTCCAAGCTGGCCTTAAAAGTTACAATTACAATTCAACAAACACAAATGTGTTACTTTTCCTACTTTCAGTTGTCACCCACTGCGCCACATTAATCTTCATAAATTATAATTAACAATATCGACAACTTGGTATCTTGAATCACAACTTTTTGAAGCTGTCTTTTGTTAATAAAAATATTATTTCAACATGAGTTTTTTAAAGTTGAATATTTTATATATAATGGATTTCTTTTGTATAAAACTAATTGGCAGGGTTTCATTATGTGGTATAAGATATTGTACATTTGAATCTATTAGTAGGTGACGTTTTGCGAAATCCGAAATATATGAAAGAGTGAAAAAGTAATGTGGTGCACACCCATTGTTTCCCCCTTTCTCTAGGATTTGCTTTTCAAACCTTTGACCTAAAAGAGGGAACTTTGGGGAACCACCACGAGTTAGCTACCTTAATTACAATTTTATACACACCTGCCCATAACCAATACATTAATACTTTGATGTTTAGAAAAACAAAATGGGTTTTTTTACAATTACATCCCAACAAACGTGTATAGGGTCGTAGGTTTTAATTTCAGTGTGATTATTAAAAAATTATAATAAAAAAAACTTAAAGGATTTTTGTTGGCCCAGTGTGGTTGTCACGGTTCTGTAGCTTTGAGTTGACCAACTTTGAGTTCATGCAAGTGTGGGAGTTTTGAGATTGATGTTAACTCTTCTTGCACAGTAAATGTGTCATTACAAAGGTTGAGACGACATCTTTAAAATTGTGTAATTTTTTATTAGATAGTCTCAGGTACATTTAAGAAATGTGTTATGTGTTTACAGAGGTTCATATGACCTCTTTAAAATTATGTAAATTTTTATTTGATAGTTTCAGGATACTCAGAAGTCTTTCATCTTTATGGACAAACTCTTTGTCTTGATCTGAAAAGAATAAATGTATATAAAGACATTCCAAATACTCAAAACACTATTCAGAGATAATCACCAATGCAATAATAAAGGTATAATAACCCGATATAAACAAAAATCAACCTCTATTTGGAAAATTCTTCACTTTACATTATTTTTATTGGATTTTTACATATATGGATATTTATGGGTGACCTTAAGTCTTATATAATCAAAGTTTTGTCATTGCTTACACTTAATATTTATCTTAATTTAGCTTCAACCATTTTATGTCAATTTTTTTTATAAATGTGGTACAATTTTATATGTTAATTATAAAAATAAACAAAATTTTTAAAAATTATCATAAGTTGTGTTAAAATATACAATTTGAGTTAAAATCTTATTAAACTCAAATTGTGTTACTTTCACATAACTATAATTCAAAAAGTATCACATTAATTTCTTTGTAACAAAGTAGTAAGCATTGACACGATTTATTATTTTAATAAATTTTAAATTTTTATCCATTTTAGTAATTAAAGTGTAACATTTTACCATGTAAGTAAAAAAATATAGAAGTAGAAGTAATCTAATTAATTAAAGGTAGTTTCAATATCCGTTTAATACAAAATAAAAAAAATAATAATATCGAATGGTGATAATTTATTAAGAAAAAAATATATCATTGGATATTTACCTTACTAATGGTATAGGTTTTGAAGATAAAAGAAAATGTGGGAAACAACATTGTAATTACTTTTCTAATCACTTATGTGTAATTGTATGTATTTTTGTGAAATTTTCCAAATAAAAAATGAAATTTACGTAATTTATTAGCTTTTCATAGAAAGTTTGTCAAATAAAAAAAAGTGCATAAAAAATAGGGTTAAAATTTGTTAGACTATATTATAACATTGGATACAATATACTTTAGAAAATACAGCACACTGAAATTCTTGACTGAAAAAATAAAAAATAAAAACGTCGCCAAAACGCAAGGGGACTTTCAAGTTTGAAGTAGGATATGCATTACCCATCTTGCCCCCCCAAGTTTGAATTTGATTTTGACAGGATTAAGTTTGTAAAAATTAAATTTGACATTTTTGAGAATGATTTTAAATTATGCCTTGAAATGTCCTAATTCAGTGTTTTATATTATTTTTAAAATAATTTTAAATAATTTTGTACTAAAAAAATTATCAATATTATGTATATATAACATAAATTTATATTTATAACGATATTTTTCATTTTAATATATACTGTAAAATGAATTTTAAATTATAATTTAATTTTTAATATTAAAAGTCATATGTATATAAACATGAAAATTAAATTGACGTGGTTATCTTCATGTATTATAAATAATATATATATATATATATTCCAATGTTTTAGACTTATATTATTTTTAAATTATTCTATATAACTTTTTTATCTATCATTTTATTTTTATCAACAAGTAGAATAGTTTTGATAATTTGTTGAAAGTAAAGTAAAATAATTAAAAATAAGTAAAAAAAAAAATCAGATTTTGGTTAAGCAACATTAAAAAAATTGTTTGTGGGTTTTCTTAATTGAGTGGACATAATCTTAGAATGATATATGAAGAACAACCTTTGTTTAAGTGTGTTTCTTCATCTTTTTTTATATATTATAAATATAAAACTAGGAAGAGATTTTACGTAATTTTTTAATAAACAAAATAGATTTGAAATTCTCATTAGCCACAAACTTTCATCATTTGGAAATTGTCTTTATAATAAGACAAAGAATAACTAATTTCAATTTTTATGAGGGTTGGATTAATGAGACTAAATTAATGTAAACATTTTTTCAAAGGTTTATTTCAATTATACTATTCTTCTATGTTCTTAATATTTGTATTAGTTTGATTACTTTTATTCTTTAATTAAATTTGTATATAAGAAAATATTTTTAAATCGGAGAAAACACATAATTAGAATTAATTATTTGAATAAGATCTATTTAAAAACTCTTATTTTATAGAATTAATTATAGGTTATAATTTACAATTAAAATTACAATCAATTAGCTTATTTTAATTTGAAGAATTAGATTTAAATAATTTAATGAATCGATTATATGATTAAAATTTATTAAAATGTTTTTTTTAGTCATTTATATAAGGAGTACTTGTGTGAAATTCCACCATAACATTACATGTCAGTTTATTACATCAAATCCTTTCTTTTCGTGTGTGATTTTTTTTTTCCACTAAGGATTTAACATGTTTAAATTGTGTGTTAATTGTTCAATAACCATTTAATTTATGTATTTTTATTTTTTTAAGATATACCAGTTATAGAAAATCTAATATTAATTGTGTCTTTTTTAATTATTAATTGTTTCTTCGTATAGAGGTTAATAATTTCAAGTTTAAAAATCAAACCATGAAGTCTTTGTTATTCCTTCCAACATAACCAGATACCATATTAAAAAATGGACTTTAGGTCTAATTCAACCTCATAAAACCGACTTATGAAATGAGATTTGCACCCACTTATATACAATGAAATATTTTCATCTCTAGTTGATGTGAGATCTCCAACACTTTATTTTTATTATGTATAGTTTGATTTTATTTAAAAATAAAATATTTAATTTTTCAAAAAAAATAAAATAATAAACAGGCGTCATATAGTATGAATATTACATTTCTTTAAATTTTAATATTTAGACTTAAAAATGTATTTCACTATTTGTGAATAAAAAGACAAGAATCATAGGTAAGCAAAGTTATTGTGTTTCTGATGAATCCGTTTTTCAAAAACCAATCAGCACATTGATTGGGCTCACAAAAACACATGTTGGAATGACTCCAAAGATGATTATGAAATGGCCTTACATGCTTCATAATTGTAGCATAAGGTTGCGAAAACCCGCATTCCAAGTCAAAATAATTTTATTCAATTTTTGAGTTAGATAAACATAAAAATAACTCATTCAAACTCGTTAAAAAATAAAATTAACCACACCCAAATAACATCATGATACCTAAAATAATTGCTCATGAAGGTTTAATACCAAACTTCTTTTTATATTTATTGAAAAAAATTATGAGAATATTAATTATTGATAGGTATTATGTTTATAATAATTTCAAGATAAATACCTAAATAGTCTCTGACGTAAATTCTGTGTCACGGTTCTTCTTTTCTGTAGATAAAATTATATATTTATTTTTATCAATAAATAAACTTGTATATAACATAATCTTTATACAAAAAATAATCTTATTCAATCTTGATATTTCTCTTTTTAAATTATAAAACTTAAATACATAATTACATATTTACCTTTGAATTCTGGATTTAAGAAATTATAATCCTTGTTACTCGAACCTGTCAATGAAAAATATACTGTTATTTATCTTTCTTTGTAAATAAGAGCCACTTTCATATTATGTAATATTTTTTACACATCCATTTACCTTCATATTGAAATCAGTACAATTTGTCTTGCACCATAGTCATTGTCAAAATTTTATCACTTGTAACTTTGATAAAGTATAGAATATTAGGATTGAATGAAAACTTAATTTAATATCACTTCTTTAAACAAAATAAGTCAACAAACTAACAATGATAACTTTTATAAGAACACATTCATGATTCATCTATGAAATCATCACTAACACACTTTTACATATCATGAGCTAGATATTGCAAAGAAATTTTATATTTCTCTTGGAAATAATAAACAAGGAGTTTTTTTTTTCTTTCTATTTTTATAAGAATATCCCTAAACATACAAATAACAAAACGAAAGTCTTAGATTATTCATATTGAGAGTTTGCCCATTTCATATATAAGAATAAAGAAGATTTTTGTAAGTTAGCTCATAAAACAAACTAAATGAGAATGATTCACACATAAATCGTTTTACTACCTAAAATACTATAATTTATGAAGGAAAGAAGGGCAACAACTAAAATGCATAACACAAAAAATTATTTATCCTAGAGACAATCATTTCCTTCATTTAACAATGTAAACGTAAATGAGAACATCGATTAGAATGGAAATCAAAGAAAAAGTTCCTTACATTAAGTCTTCGATGGACTATTTTTAAATTAATTATACACATTTCAATATGTTCAGAGTGAAAACTAATCAAACCATCTTGAGAAAAATTTGGTGACAAAACCTACTCTCAACATATATAGAAGAACTAATTATCATGCATTTAACAACAAATTGTAGCTATATAAGAACAAAAAACCACACAATCTTGAAGAAAAAGAAGAAGTTTGTCATACTCTAGCCATACACTATGTCTAAATTAATTACATACATTTTAATATGTTTAGAGTCAAAACTAATCAAACCATCTTAAGAAAAAATTGGTGGCAGAACCTACCCTTAGCATTATTATGCATTTTAAAGCAAATTGTAGCTAAATAAGAACAAAAAACCATACAATCTTGAAGAAAAAAAGAAGTTTGTCTTACTCTGGACATACACTATTTCTAAATTAATTATATACATTTCAATATGTCCAAGGTGAAAACTAATCCAACCATCTCAACATGGTGACAAAACTTACTCTCAACATATACATAAGAACTTATTATTACGCATTTAAAAGCAAATTGTAGCTAAATAAAAACAAAGAACCACACAATTTTGAAGAAAAAAAGAAAAAGTTTGTCATATTTGCAACAACTCTTTCTATCTTGACACTTTTCATTGACAAAATTGCTATGCTTTTTATTTTATCATTTCCTGCAATTGAACCCATATATAAGACTTAAGGAATCTTTGATAGCGACAAAATTAACTATTTAAAATTAAAATTCAAATATAACCTTGAACTTACAAAATAAAAGAAATAATTAATTAGTATAGAACGTGTAATCTACCCAAAAAAAGATCAACCTCAGGGAAGTTCTGATGGTAGGCAAAGTCGTCCACATACGCTTTCAAATTCAAATTCAATTTAAACAATGGAACAAAAAATCTCCATTAGACAAAAGAACTTATTGATTTGGTCTGACCTTACCAAAATGGAGAAAGACAATGCATAGGGTTTGCATAGTAGAGTTTGTAGCATATAGAAAAGTACTTTGTTCTTGAGATAGAGATAAACATTTAGGCTTTGTTTGGATTAGGGAGTGGAAATGAGGGAGTGAATTTGAGATGATTTGAAGAGAAAGTGTAAAGAAAGTTAGAGTATTTGGATTAAGGTAAATAGAGGGGAAAGTGTATGAAAAATGTATAAAAGTTGGTGAGTGATGTGATGAATGTGATTGAAATTGTATATTTTTTAATTGATAAAAATGTAACTTTACACATTTGTCCTTATATTTAAAAATTGATAAAAAAATTAATTTGATTGATTATTTGTGAAGTTTTTATAAAGTTTTTTACTTGATTTTAGAAAATTTTAAAATTTTAAATATTTTGTATACTTATAATCATTTTATAAATTTAAACTGATATTTATAAAGTTTTTTACTTTATTTTTAGAAAAAAAAATATTATACATAAAAATATCAGAAAAAATTTAAATATTAATAAAAAAAATTAACTACCAGAAAACTCATTCAAACTTTCATTAATGAAATTTCATTAATGCTCAATAATATACTCATGTGATTAAGAAAAAACTTTGAAAAATCAAAAGGCAGCAACATTCTATTAACATAAATAAAATAAATTACAAATTCCTTCTTCTCCACATTTCATTCTCAGAATATTACACTGCATGGCACGGGCTGCTATGGCAGGGGTTGTTGGCACATGTTGCTATAGAAAATAGGTAGTAGGTGAGGTATGGGTAATATGGTAAAATCAAAGAGTTTCTCTTTTAATATTCTCAACCCTATTTCACATTCTTCGCTTTTCTTTGCTCTCTATTACCCACAAATTCCCAAATACAAATAAGCTAATTTTTTTCCTTTTCAATCCGGGTGAACAGTAATCACCCGAATACAAACAAAGGTTTAGACTTCTTATAGCATGAATTTGGCAAAGCTTGAGTAGACACAAAAGTGCAGGGTTGTTGCACAGGAGAACAATTAGTCTCTCTGTTTGTATATAGGAAGATAGGAAGATATTGTTTACGCGGATTAAAAAACGAAGATTCTTTGTGTTTGATTCTATTGATTTGCAAGGAAAGAAAAGTGGTGAATGGAAGAAAACGTTACCTTCTACAATGCCAAGAAACAATAAGAAAGACAACTGGCTTTTTTTTTATTACATTTTTATCCTCCTCTACAACAATATAAAAAAATTATCCAAATATATAATATAATATAAATAAAATAATATTAAATATTCAATAAATTTATATTATTAAAATATTTAATAATATTATTAATATAAATAAAATAATTGTTTATAATAAAAAATAAATTTATATGATAATATTATAATTTAATAAATATATAAATATAAAATAATAGTATTTGTTATATTTAGATATATTATGGATTAATTTTGTTTTAATATACTAAAATTTATTGTGTTTCTATTTAGTATGATTTTTACAATTATGAATATTACATTTTGTAATTTAAAAAGAAAAAATTAACTAAAATTTATACAAAATTTTATTTTTTAATTAGTAAGATAAGGGTAAATTTGTAAATTTATATTTTTAACATTTTAAAAAAATAAAAAAATCTCTAAAATCTATCCTATCATTCACAAACTCTAATAAATTTTGTCTACAACCTGATTTTCTTTATATTTTTCTTTTAAATCACTTCAAAAATTCATCCATCAAATCATCACTCTAATCCAAACAAAGCTTTAGAGAAAGTGTGTGGATTGGTGTTTCAGAAAGGCAAAGCGTGGATCATAAGCCTTTGGTGTAGGTTGTCGCAGAGGAGAAAAATCATAAAAGTGTGAATTAGTGTTTCAGAAAAAGAAAAGCGTGGATTAAAAGCCTTTGGGTGTAAGTTTCTACAGAGGAGAAAAATCAGAGAAAATGTAAATTAGGGTTTCAAAAATACTATTTATCCTAGTGAAAAATTAACCAAAGAAAGAACCAAAGGTGTTGAGCCAACCACACATCTTTTGTTTTTGTGCCATGTGTCCGTTTTTGGTACATTTTGTTTTTTATTTTTTTGTCCAAAAATCCTACTAATGACATGTGTCAAAAACTTCTGTTTGTGCTCCTCCAATTCTATTATGTATAGATTCCATTTTTTTATTTATTTATAATGATTGGATTTAGCAAAACTAGCATTTCGTCTATTACTTCAAAGAATCCTTTTCTACTTCCTATAGTAATATTCCAGCAGCTTGCACGACAAGAGAAAGATATTCCTTAAGTTGGTGTTTGGCGAGCCCCGTTTCTCACGTTGGTATTTTTGGAATCCTCTTCCACTTTTTGACTTAAGGTAATGGAATGATTGGTGGGCGAAAAACCTCACTTACTTCTTAGCATAATCTTCAGAAATTAACCGACGCACCTGTGACTCTCAATTAAATACCCTGTAGATTTATCTCCACATTATTATTTTAATTTACACAATTAAATCCCGTCATAATATTACACAATGAAGGTAATTCTTTTATAAATGGATTTTGTTACAAAATATTGTCATTAAATCCATTTATGTCTCATACAGTCCAAAATACACATCATAATCATATCAACGGGATTACTCTCAACCTTCTCATATTCATTATACTTTCTATACACTATACCTATATTTTATGCAGATGGAGACCTTTTCCTCTTCTTATGATCAATCACTTCATATCGTTGTTTACAGAAAAATCATCCAGTCACCACCTCGGAAATCATACGACTTCATCTTAGAAACAGATGACAATATATTAGAACCAGATTCAAAGAGAGACTTGTGACATAACACGAATTTGAGAATGCTTCATCAATGATTTCGTCTGTGAGAGAGAAAACTTACATGAAAAGAAGGATTGTGACGAGAACTTACATGAAATGTGTTATGTGAGATTACTGAGAGGGGAAAGGAGAGAGCAAGTCTAAAAAAATGGAAGAACAGTCAAGCCGAATGCTTGTGGCCAGAAATATTTTTACTACTTTTAAATGAGTACTACGTTGCATAAATATCCCTATCCCAAATTAACTGAAGTAAAACAGCTGAATGAGTTGTGTAAATTTAGTGTAGTTTTTTACGCATTTTAACTATAAAAAATTGTTAATCCGTTAGCAGATCCCAAATTTTATATATAGACACACTCGAGTATTAATGAATACTTTATATATTTGTTTATGATTTGCCTTTTTGGCATACTACCTGCTACAAGATCGATAGATCCATTGCACACAGTTATATTATACCGTCACCATAAACTTGGTTAACAAATCTGCAGCTTAACATTCACGATATAATTATGGATTAAGCAGTTACATTTTCAACTGCACATACTTATTTTAATATATATTCATGCCCCCTGGATATGATTTTCGGGGTTGAAGGTTTAAAGATTTGGATTGGAAATGTAGTCATTTCCTAAGAGCAATGATGAAACAAATGTGTATGGCGGATCATTCCTTGGAAAAATCCTTTCAGCGCCAGCATGAGTTACATAAAAGAGCGCATGCGAGGCCTGGTTATAGACTGTGCCCCATCTACGTATATGGTTGTTCCAGTCATGTAGCAGGATCCATCACTGATTAGATAGATGACCGTAGAGGCCAGATCATTCTTAACATCAAGCCATCTCTCAAGTGGTGCCGCCTCCTTCACCAATTTCTCTGCTCTTTCCCTTCCCACGGATAATGGGAATTCATCCTGCAGATGCAGACCTCGGGCAATAGCATTGACTCTGATCTGGTACTTCCCTATCTCCAAAGCCGAAGCCTGAAGAGAAAAAAAGTAGTATTAGAGAGGGATAACATCAAAGTGTACCAACCAGCCTGTCTAACATTTCCAAATGTGATATGAAACTGTTGGATTGTGTGGTAGCCTTAGTTTAATTATTCACCAGTAGTAAATACCAGAGGCTTAAATATCAGAAGTTCTGTGCAGAAGAACAGGAAATTTTAGCATAGTGTACTACTGGTATGGGCCTTAACTCTAGCCAAAGTGCAACAAGGAAAGTTCATGGTCAACCAAGAACACATAAGCTGAAGTTTATCTTGTCTTGTAGCACTCTATTGTAGCTAAATAAATTTGTTAAGCGGCCAAAAGCATTCCAATTTGGCTCACCTCTTTTCTCTTGCTTTCTAAAACAGAGCAAAATAATTCAATAAAACAAGCACCACATTGGAATCGGTGCTTTCATTTTTAAATTTGATCACATCCTTATCATTCAATTCAATAACCAAATCAGATCCTTTATATGCACGAATTTTCTACAGAAGTTTAGAATAAAAGCCTCCCATGTAGAAAGACTACAAGAATAAATAGCATATTTGATGTATAAGATAGAAAAAATGAAGGTAAGAGAATTACAAAATTGATGGGGATATATTAAGGTATATGAGACTGAAAGGGGATCAGAAGTTTTTATAGTAGTCATGAGGAGAACATAGGAAGTTGTTCAAGGAAGTGGAATGACTACCTCAAGCTTCAAGGTTAGAATCCATGGTTTGGTTGTAGGGAGTTTATTGGTTCATTCTTAATTGAATCTTGGAAGGTTTCTTGATGCGTTCTTTGTGGGTCTTTGAAAGGTTAATACGGAAGCTCAAAGTAGAAGATGAGTTCATGAACTCATGGTAGGGAGGGTGTAGAAAAGGTGAGACTAAGAAGAAAACGAATGAAAAGAATAAGGAAGAAATTACCTTCCGAAGCTAACCAAGATTATGATTCAAAAAGAGGCTAGGAAATAGAAGAGTCTTGCACCACTCCAACTGGAGAGATAAGCAAGTATAATGATCACTATTTAAGACTTAACTCTCAAGATAAGAATCCTGAGAGAAACTCTCTACTTCTCACAAACTCACAAGCTTAAGTACAAATGTTCTCAAATTACTTTTTATCCAACCAAACTAAAAGTATTTACAAAGTGACCTTAAGACACTCTTTATATACGAGGCATGTGGGAAGGGAAGGAGGTCAGACACTTCCTTTCCAATACATGTAACCAAACACAAGGTTATTAACTTAGAAGTCTTTCCTAACTAACCTTATACCTAAACAAAGAGTTTATTACATGTTTTTATCTACTTTCTTTAAGATTTTTTTCACTATATGGAGCTCTTCCTTTACCTCCTTCTCTTTATCTTCATCCATAGTTTGAAGTGGTCACTCCACATCCATGATCACATCAGATTAATATATTTTTACCCTTCTGCAGGGTGAGATAGTGAAGAAGGCATTGCAATTGAATCATCCTTCTGAAAATTCTTATTTTTTGAATAAGCAACTAAGGCATAAAGAGTGATTGGGGTGTAATTAGTTTCAAATTGCATAGAGAACCACGTTCTCTGAACAAAATGTCAACAAAATTTTGTAAGAAACTCCATTACACTAGGACACATCGTATCTCTAAGTCATGAGAATCTTACTTCCCTTTTCTTTACACACTAAAAACCTGTTTGCATAAATCTTTCTATAAGAGAAGAATACGAAAAACCAAAATAAATCTAATTTTTCCTGCAAAGTAAAATGCACTTCAAAAGTTAAGCTATATATGTTTATTTGAACTTACGATAAAAGGTTTAAATTTTTCTCTCAATTAATTATCGAAAAACTTATGCAAACAAAACCTAGATATAAAATACACGAAATTCGATACACCATTAGACCATATTAATCACAAGGATAATGATCAACACACATTTATGCAACCTCCAATACTTTTAATATTTTTTTTATATCATTTAATTATAAATTTATCTTTTATTATATATATTTATATCTAAACACATCACAATCACAAAGAATTGTATACAACTCTCTCACAGGATATCATTTCTCCAATCACAATTACGAGTCGATATGTAGAAGCAAAAACTAAACTAAAAAAAAAAGTTATAACTAGCCTTACCCTCACTAACTGCTGCACTCCTGCCAAGACAGAGGCATATGCAGCAGCTCCCGGATACAACCCCCTTTCAGCGCCAAGTATGGAAGTTAAAAAGACGATGGAGCCCCCAGCGTTGAAATCCCGCATCCTACGGCCAACAGCTTTTAACAAGAACCATGCAGCCATAAAATTTATCTTCACTATTTTCTTAAACTCACTCTCAGCTAACTCAATATGCTCTTGCATTTTTCCTGTCAAGAATTATCAGAAGCCCAATTCAATTAAGCTCAGAGGTCCACGCTACAGTACCTCATTCATCAACAATAATATCACTCTATTAATTTACCTTCGTAACTGTAACAGTTGACAAAAGCATCCAATTTCCCCAAAATCTGGCATGCCTTATCAACAGAGTGATGGAAAACCGATTCGCTTTGGTCTTCCATGTTCAATTCAACGACCTGCACAGTGCCTCTGTCGGATAGGGAGAGGGAATCCATGATTTTGCAGGCGATGCTCCGCAGGCAACTCTCATCTCCCAGCAAAACCAACCTGAACGAATCGATCATGCATTAAGAAAACAGAAATTAATTAAGGGAGAAATAACAAAAAGTGATTGGACGCGGGAGATTTCACCTGCACCCTTGCTTAGCTAAATGGAAAGCGATGCCCTGCGAAACGTCGTCGCCATTTGAGGTCAGAAGCACTTTCTTCCCTGACTTCTCCATTCTTCTTCAACCACCTTCTGCTCCAACTATCTTTCTCAATAAAATCCTAATTAGCACATGAAGACTTGTTGATACCAAACTCATCAAAATTATTAACCGAACAAGTAACTTGCATTGTTAAAAGGTCATGGAAAAATAATTCACAACATGAAAAATGCATATAAAATAATATACAATTTTAAAAATAAAAGTGAAAATTTTGATAATGATACTTAAGCAGAAAATAAAAAAGAATTCATTTAATTACTACATATTATAGTTATGAATCAAGATTTTCTTATAACGATATTACAAAAATTCGTTTAATTGCCACAAAAATACTCTGATTAACATTGAGAAAAAAATGATGAAAATACATACCATAACAAAAATTTATTCTTTCAAAATATTAACTATATTTAGAAAGAAAACATAAAATTAATTACAGACAATAATTAATATCGTAGAAAATATATTTATATTACATTAAAAAAATACCACACAAATGGTATTGAAAACTACATTGGTGCTTTTACAAGTTTATTTAATATTTTGAAATCATTACTTTAAAATACACTTAATGAACAATAGTAACAAAAAATATATTTTATTATTTTTGTATGTTAGGCTTAGATAATCGATTATTATATATTTAAATAGTTCTTATTAATTTTTATTGATAAATATTAATGCATTCATTCTCAAGAAGAGAATGGGAGGGCATTTGAGATAAGACTATTTCGCATAGGAAAAAAATATAACATATAAAGATGTAAAAAGATATAGATTTTTAAGGTGTTATGATCTGATGCCAAGAGAAAGTGTCATTTTGGCTCTAACAACAATGGTAGGGAAGCCCGTGAAGGTTGATATTTAATCCATTGATGATGCCTCCCAAGGTAAGTTCACAACAGTTTGCTTAGTTTCTTAACTATTTGTTCAAGATGACTACCAAGGCTTTTACACTTTGAGCACAGCCATCAAGAATTTGCACCATGATGCACTTGGATAAATGCATGTCTTTGTAATCCTGTGTCCTTTCTCCCTAGGCTTATTTGTGTCACCTCAAGATGCTGCTGTCTCACATTAATCAACCACCATTAGACTTCTTTTCGTTCAAAAACTATAATCATTCTCAAGAATCCTAGCTCCTATACCAATTGAATATAAATCAGAGTTATAAAAAGAAAATTTTCTGTTAACAATAGTGTTCAAATAGTTCCAAAACTCTAGATCTAGAATCTCTCACAACAATCTAAATTCACTCTTAAATCACTTGATATAATACTTTCTCATTGCCTCTTCGTATTTATATAGATCACAATGCATTACTTACCAACCTCTAACCAATTAACCTATTATAACCTGCTAATAGATGTTACCTAACATGAATATGTTTGTGCAATGAGCAGTTTGGACAAAGTGCTATGCCATGGCAAGCTATGACAGCTGCAATTAACGGCCAAGGCTCTAGCAATGTGAAGAGAAGAAATGGCATATTTGAAACTCCGACCAAAAAGAAAGGGAAAAGGAAGTAGGTACCATGACCTATTTCTTTTGGCTCAACTCCTAATTAAGTGATCTACATCTTCAGGAACTTCCATTCTTTGACAACCTTACTCTTGGGGTGAACAAACATTTACTCGTACTTTTTGTTTTCTACTGTGTTTCCTTTTCAAACAGCCTTTACCCCTCATTGTCACTTTTTTATCATGATTCTACCATAGACTGCAATGACATCCACTGTAAATGATAATGATAGTGTAACATGAGAATACATTAATGATAACGTCCATAAATTATAATATTAAACCACAACAACATGGCGGTGACAGGTAAACCTTTGTCCTAATACCTAAATTTCACTAAAATCTAGAAAGCACTAACAAAGGCAGATAACAATTTGTCTACTAGTATAATTCTCATTTCCTCTTCTTAGTAGGTGGTTGAGGAGATTCCTCCTCGTCTTCTTCCTTCTCATCTTCATCATCTTCTTCCTCATCGTCTTCATCAATATCATTATCATCGTCGTCGTCATCTTCATCATCCTTGTCATCTTTTTCACCTCCAAGGTTGGCCTCGGGATCATCATCAGAATCATCTTCCTCCCCCGCTTCATCACCAGAGAAATCCTCGTCATCATCATCGTCATCTTCTTCTCCATCATTTATGTCATCTTCATCATCATCATCATCTTCTTCTGTATCACTACCATCCTTATTTTCTTCAGAAATATGTTTTCTCTTGTATGGTTGGTCAAAGGGAAACCTAACCAAGAATTATTAAAAATAAGTATAATTGGACATTCCAAACGAAAACAACCACAACACCATCGAGGAATATATGTTCACTATTACCTTCCATCAATTGGTGACACTAAGTTAATCACAGCCGTAAGAAGAGATCCAGTCTGAGGAAAAAAACAAAGAAATTAAGAATCTTTACATCAGCGCCAACATAACAGATTGTATAGTGAAGAAGTTACAATTATGACATACAAAAAGCATACATGCAAGTATACTTAGATCTCAACATTGCAGTTTGACAATCTGTACACAACTTCAAGCAGATGTGCAATGACACAGAATCAGTACCGTGAATACATGTTGCAATACATTTTTTGGCAGAGCTCTCTACTTTGAAAAGGAGAAGAACAGGGACCGCAGGACAATCGGTACAGTGAATTACAGAGATTATAAAGAAGCTAAAATTTCACGTTTTGACAAGTTGAAACAGCAAAACCATCAAACATATGGTGCAGACATAATCAAAGCAATACACGATTTAGCCATCCTTCTTGACATCTTGCTTGACAAATTATTGGTGATAAAGACAACATTGGAGATGAAAAAACAGTATATTAGTTATAGCTAATACTAAGACATATCATAAACCACATAAAAACATGTTGAGTAGCAGCAGTACGTAACTTTATGTAAAACATCACGGAAAGCTAACAAAAAATCAGCAGCACGAGTGGTGTCAGAAACACAAAAGAGCTAGCTTCATTCAGCCGTTATTCATTGGAATGAAAAATGTGGTCTAACCCCTTCAAATTCCAACTTATAGACTACGAAAGTTTCATTCATGAAATTACACATAACGGACTGACATCTGTCATTCTCTGACACCCACCACCGAAGAGAATGAAAAAGAATAAGTATATTGAGAGAAGTTTTCCTCCACTGTAACAAAATACTATCTCATTTCACCAACTCTTTTTCTAACAAAAACAAAGTTCTACATTTTACAAAAAAGCAAGCAAAAAGGTTTCGGGAAGAGGTGAACAACCGTATTATTCTTACAAGAGGCTCTAAAAGTATAAGGAACATTTCAGTAAAAGACTTGAACTAAAAACTAAAACACATGGAAAAAATTATGCAATCCCACATAAGCAAACAAAACTTGTACAAAAGTTGTAGCAAATATATATAAGTTGAAGGAATTGTGAACTTCTGATATTGAAATTTGAAAAAAAAAGGTTCTTTGAAAAGTAATACCATGGAGAGAATAGTGAACAGATATTTGACAGTGGTAAGGAGAGTATGAACCATCAAAGCCTCCCCCAACGCATGCTCAAAGGTGACAGTCTGAACCTCCATTGTTTCTGCTACACCTCAAATCTGCTATAGCATTTAACCATGAAACCCAAAATATATAGAGACAGGTGACAAGAACTATCTGCGGGAAATGAGGTTGGTCCCTTTAGGGTTTGAGATTCAAATTGAGGTTGCAATTTTCAATTATTACTTGCCACGTCATCTGTATTACCATTGGATAATTTTAAAGTGATATACAAAAATATATTATAAGAGCAAATTAAATTCAATAAATGCATTCAAATTTTGTATTAATTATTTATAATATTATATATATATATATAAATATTTCAAATTTACTTTCATTGAGAACTTGATAAATTTTTTTATTGTAGTTTTAACAATTTTGATTAGCCATAAAACAATTAAAATCATTTTTCTAAAATAAATAGCATCCAAGATTAAAATAAAATTATAAGTCTTTTAAACACATTTTAAAAATCCAAAAAAAAGTTATTTTGTTATTAAGGGTTAAGGATATTGTATAAAAAAATACAACATGCAATGTGGAAAATTGCACAAGCAAATAAGTTCTTAAATTAATGAATACATAAAATAAATCATGAACAAACAAATTGTTTCTTTCAAAAAATAAAAGAACAAATTTAGGGATTTATGAGAAAATTTTTTAAAAGATTGTTTTAATTTTACTGTTATTAATTCAGGAATATACCTAAACCAATAGGTTTACTAGTGTAGAAAACAACAGTTAAAAAGAGCATTTAAAGAAGGTTTTACAATCATCGTTAATTTGGATGTAATTATAAATCAAGAATTTATAACGACGGTTTTAGACCCGTTGTTAATTCATAAAATAATAAAAAATAAATAAAAAGTTGGCGTGGAAATGGAGGGAGGAACTTTGGTGGAGGAGGTTGGGTGCAGAGGTCGCGGTTTGGGTGGTGTCGCATAGAGCTAGACCGTGGAACTTGTGTGTTTTTGGTGCGGTGCGACTAGAATTGAGAGTGAAGGTTGCAGTGTCGAGCGAGCTGGCGCTTTTTGGGTGTGGTGCGGGTCGGGTCACGCAGTTGGAGTGATGGAGGTTGCGTGACAACGTTTTTGCGTTGTGGTGGAGGTCACGATGTCGTGCAGTTGGAGTGAGGGTGAAGGTTGCGGTGTCGCGCGACTGGAGTGATAAAGGTTGTGCAACAATCAATTGCACGATGGCGATTTCGTGGTGTGATGGAGGTTGCGGCTGGAGTGTGGTGGCAGAGAGACGAGTATGTGAGAGTTACAGTGAGAGAAGTGATATTGAGAAGAATGAGCGTGAGACAAAATAAGAGACGGAGACGCGCGATACAACATTTTCATGATTTTTTTTTACACTTTTTAAGGACTGTTCTTTCCAAAACCATCTTTATATATCTACAGAACAATTTTTAACGACGGTTTTTCAAAACCATCTTTATATGTCTCCAGAACCATTTTTAACAACGATTCCCCTTAAAACCATCGTTAAAAACACAATATAATTACGAAATGATCACTGCTTTTTTTTACGACAATTTTTTACTAACTATCTTTATATGAGGTCGTGGTTTTGATATTTTTTACTGATGGTTTAAAGAATTATTCAAATCAAGATTAATTGGCTTAATTTTTAAAAATTATTTGTCTTGTAATTTATTAATCTCACATATGCATTGAATACATATTTTGATAGCTAATAGAATTATGGTAACGTAGTGTGTATGAATTATCGTATAAATTTTATTTTCAGAATCATTTGATGCAGTGTAATATGTTGAATTTATAACAAATTGAACAAATAAATTATACATGTAATGATTATTACAAATATTGTATTCAAAATTACAATAATTGTCCTGTTAACTAATATTTAATTTGATCAATAATTAAAATTACAATTGTATAACTTTGAAAATTAAAAGAATTATAAAGAACTTCAAAACCTTGATGAATTTCAACAATTTGCATTTAATTGAACAGGCAATTATAAAGTTAAATATGATAAACAAACAAATAAAAAAATAAATATATTACAATTACAATAACATTTGTTTATTTTTTTTGTTTTTATACTATGTTTCCATAAGTTAAAATAAAGAAGTGTTAAAAAAGATTAAATAAACTGGAAAAAATATGGAATCACTAAATTTAAAGTTTGTTAATTTTAAATTCCTTTTTATTGATAAAAATAAAATTATTTGAGTATATTTTCTAATTCACTTCACACATTTCATCATAAATTTATTCATGTTACCCTTTGAGAAAAAATATTTTTTACTAATTTCACGGTTTGTTATTTTATTTATTTACACTTCTTTTTTGCATGACTTAAAGTTACTTTCATTCTTTGTATTATTCACTTAAATATTGTTACACTTCAAATACTTACACATAATATTTTAGAATTTGAGCCTACTGTAAACTTGTGTATAAGTCAATATAATAAATTTTAGAGAGAAAAAAATCTGTTTTCTCTTAATAGAAGGCCATTTAAATCACCATCAAGAAAATGTGAATTTTTTTTGGGCATTACTTCCTTATTTGTTGCTCCTAATTTTATTGTTGATTTTTTATGAATTTTAACATCTTTACTCACAATAATTTTTTTTTGTCATTTAGAAATTTTGTATATTTTGAAAATGTTGTTGTAGCCAATAAAAACTTTATATTTAACCTTGTCAATTTTATCTCTTTTAACATGTGGAATATCATATAAAGAAACACCTCAAATTTTGTAAATTTTGTTTGCAACCAAATCAACCTACAACCTACTAAAAAATACAACAGTATTTGCCGTTTTTATCCATAACTTTCTTCTTTACTTTACATCGTTCAAGAGCATAAATTTGTTAACTCCAAAAATATTTTTCATAACTGCAAATAAGTCCCTAAAAATTCTTAAAATTACAAAATCAACCTCTAAATATTTTTTAATAACTAAAAATTGGTCCTTACTTTGTTCTTATTATTTTCAACTTAGTCCTTTAATACTTTAATAGTTGTAGTCTGGTCCAATTGAAGTTTTAATAATTTCACTAAGGTTGGTAATCAGCTAATTAAATTGATTCTAATAAACACTTTTAAACTTCAATTATTTATTTGAGTTACAACTATTAAATTTTTAAAAAAACTTTGTTTCATAATGATTTCCAGTATGAATATAATTAATACAAATATCTCAACTAAATTTCATACTGATTTTGGATTCCATCTAGAAAACGGATAATAAAAAATATACTATCAATAATCCATATAAATAGATGTTAGAATACATTAAAAATTATTTGAAATGTTTTTTAATTGAAATACATAATTTTGGGTTTAATAAGGGTTAAAATAGGATAATTGTGTATTGCAAATCCATGAATTGTTTGGTTCCAATTGAAAATAATAGAAACAAGTGATTTCTCACAAATTTTGTACACCCTTAATAAGAACAAACTAAGAATATTTAAGTTTAATGTAAAGGATAATTTGGAGAAGATTTTTCTTCTTCTATTTCAATTACAACCTTCCAAATATAATTATTTCTTTTACAAATTATCTTTGTTCTTTTATGCAAAATTTTGCCTATAAACACAATAACATCTCTCACACCTTCCTCACAATTTCCAGAGAAAGAAATGTGTAGGTAAGGTAAGTTTTTTTTCTCCTCTCCTCTTATCTTCTTCTTTTAGTTATTTAAATTCTTAGTCATCTAGTTTCATTTAATTAATTATTTATATTCTTCTTTAAGTTTGACTCTATAAATATGATTTTTTCTTTTTTTAAAGCTTATCGTTGGACAACTTAAATAGGAAAATACATTATTTTGAGCTTTCAATCTTAAAGTAACATTTACTTTATTAAGGTAAGAGGGTTAACCTCAATCTCGAACTCTTTTTTTTAAATTTTGTTTGACAAAGCCTTCTTAGCTCAGTGGTAGAGCGCGTGACTTTTAACCACGATTTGTTTTTATAACTTTTATTGATACAATGTAGTGAGACTTTCTTTCTCAAAATTACAAGCTAATTACGTAGGGATTTCATCAGTATTAAGTTAATTGTGTACAATATCGTACAATAAAAGTATCTGCGAGTTGGTATTAACTATCTCAATGTTGTTTTGTGCGTTCATGAAATACTGAGTTTTTCACAGAAAATTTGAGTTAGCAAGTTACATGTCACATTTAAGTCCTGCAACCAATATCGCAACCAAACTATCTCCAATCCAAACAAGTATTGGTCATCGCGCGGTATTCTGCTTTCACTGATGATATTGATCTCCGAGTTGTTTGACAACCTTCCCGGTCTGAGTCACAATAAACTGTCAATGTCAGATTGTTCTCGACGGATGACAATAACAATCTTTGTCCCGGTGATCCTTTGATGTACTTTAGGACTCAAATTGTGGCATCCCAATAAGGTTTATGTGGAGCCTGTATATATTGACTTAGGGTCTGAACCGAAAATACTATGTCAGACCGAGTAACCGTGAGGTATATCAGTGGTCTCATGAGTCGCCTGTATTTGACTGGATCCTTTAATAACTCTCCGTGTGGTGTGAGTTTTAGGTATTGCTCCATTGGAAATTTGTCTGGACGAGTACTTGTTGTGAGTCCTGTATCTTGCAAAATATCAAACGCATATTTTCTTTGTGACATGTAAATACCAGTTTTGGAACGGTAAAATTCAATCCCTAGAATCCAAGATCTTTAATGAGAAATTGTTGTAATAGACAATCTTTAACATGCTGAATTTCTGTCAAATAATTTCCTAACAAAAGCATATCATCCACAAAAATCAAAAAGGCAGTAAATGATGAGTTATTATGTCCTGTGAACAGAGAGTAGTCTGTCTTGGACGATTGAAATCCTGCAGATTTAATCACATGAGAAAATGATGAAAACCATGTTTGGGATACTGTTTGAGACCATAAAGGAATTTGTTGAGTCGACATATAATGTTCTCCCTTGTCGATAATTTCATGTAGATAATTTCATGCAATGTGCCATGTAAGAAGGCATTTTGCACATCTAGCTGGTGAATAAACCAATTTCTGGCTGCTGCAATAGTCAGGAGACACCTCAAAGTTGTTTTAATTTTACTGTTGGTTAAAAAGTTTCACAATAGTCAACATCTTCCATCTGAGTGTATCTCTTTGCGACAAGGCGCGCCTTATATCTGTCGACGCTGCTATTTGAGTTGTACTTTATTTTATAGACCCATTTGCAGGCGCGCCTTATATCTGTTGACGCTGCTATTTGAGTTGTACTTTAGTTTGTTGACCCATTTGCATCCGATGGGTTTCTGCCCAGCGGGTAACACTGTCAAGGTCCACGTTTGATTTAGCTGCAAGGCGGAAAGCTCTTCATCCATTGCTTTTCGCCAATTTGGATCAATGATAGCTTGAGCATAAGTGTGAGGTTCTTTGGTGGTTGTGATATTAGCAAGATATGCACTATGTGTAGAAGAAAATTGTGAATTAGAAAGAAAATGGTGCATAGGATACCTGGTTCCATTCAGCCAGTCTTGGGCAGTGGTCGAATGATTGGATTGGGATCCCGTTACGTAGTCTTGAAGCCAGGAATGTGGGGTTGATGTGCGACTGGATCGTCGAATAGGAAGGGTGGTTGGAGAAGGTTCAATAATGGGTGCTAGACTTTCTGACGTTGGAGAAGAAGGTTGGTCTGCTTGAGGTTTAGGTGCATTGTGACGAGTAGGAGAAGAAGGTTGGTTTGTTGGAGGTTCAGATGCTTTGTGACGAGTAGGAGAAGAAGGTTGGTTTGTTGGAGGTTGATCGAGTGAATGTTGGACAGGAGTGGTAAGTCAATGTCAATAGCGGACAAAATACCTTGTAATGGAGGCGAGGATTGCGTTTGGGACTATAGGCAAAATGGGAAAACACCTTCATGCAAGGTGACATACCGACTTGTAAAAATAGTGTCTGCATCTATATCAAATAATTTGTATCTTTTTTTTATTGAGAGGATAACCAATGAAGATGCATTGTCGAACATGCGAATCAAAATTTTGCTTAGGTGAAATAGCAGTTGCGTAACAGAGGCAACCAAAAGTGTTTAGGTGAGAAAGTGAATGTGGAAGATTATATAGCATCTCAAATGATTTATTTTTTAGTAAAGTGATGACAAGCAATTAATTATATATGTGGCGGTTAAAACGCATTGCCCCCAGAATTATAATGGTAAATGAGACTGAAATAGGAGGGTTTGTGTTGGATTTAAAATGTGTCTATGTTTGTGTTTTACTACTCCATTTTGTTGAGGAGTATATACATAAGTGCGTTGACATTCAATATCTTTTTTGAGAAAAAAATTACGCATTGAAATAAATTTCAATACATTGTCAAGATGGTTTTAATAAATGCTTGAAATTGATTTTGTGTAAAAGTAATGAATGATTCTAATAAATGTTGGGTTTCGGAAGACTTGTGAGTCATAAGAAATAACCAACTACATATAGTATACTCATCAACTATAGTAAGAAAAAAACGATTTCCAAAATGAGTTGGGGTTTTATGAGGACCCCAAATGTCACAATGCAATAGATTGAATGGAGAATGAGATTTTATTGTGTTTAAAGGAAAGAGTAGCCTTGTTTGTTTACCTTTGGGACAAATCCTACAATTATTATGAATGGAAATTAGATTTTGATTGATAGGTAGTAATGAAGATGCAAGTTGTAGATGCGCCGGAGAAGGATGTCCGAGGCGCTTGTGTCATAAATCAGGGTCGGTCGAAATTTGAGATGTGTGGGCTTGGTTTGAGATGCATGTTGTTTACCCGAGCCAATCATCCTCCCCGTAGCCAAGTCTTGTAAAACGCGCAACCATGTGGAAAAAGACGACACAACAATTTAGTGAACTGGTTATCTTACTAACAAACATGAGATTTAGATTAAAGGAAGGAACACAAAGAACATATTTGAGAGTGATATTATCATTGAATTTAATTGTGCCCGTAGATGAGATGGACGCAGTTGAGACTGTGGACACATTAATATTTGGAATAAATGATGATGAAGTGTGTGTGAAAAATTGTGAATCAGATGCAATATGATTAGCTGCTCTGCTATCCAAAATCCATGGTTTCGTAAAAGCAGAATTAATAGATGAGTTATGGGCAAGCAGACTTGCAGCACTAACGTGTCATTTTTACCGTTATTGTTGAGTGAGTAAATAGTCTTTGTCAATTGCTGAATTTGCTCAACAGTAAAGCCTTGTACAAGGTTTCTATCAGACTCGTTGGTGTCTTCTTTGCCAGACATGATCTCTTATTTAACGGATAAAAATTAAAGAGGTTGTCAGAGAGCACCGATTTAGTGCTCTAATACCATATAAGAAAATTGTATGTAAGATGATGGTAGTAAGAAGAAAAAAGATGTTTTTTTATTCTCTTGTGTGTATTTACATCACCCCATACTCCATGTATACGAAATATATATTAGTCATGCTAATCACAAGCTAATTATGCTAATTATGAAATTCTATCGTTATTAAATTAATTGCGTATAATTGTGTACAATATCGTACAATAACGTACAATAATTGCATAACTATATTTTCTAGTTCATTTCACATATTTCCTTGTACATTTCATTATAACAAAGGTAAGAGGGTTAACCTCAATCTCGAATTCTTTCTTTTAACAAATTAAATTTTTGACAAAGCCTTGTTAGCTCAGTGTGGTAGAGCGCGTGGCTTTTAACCACGTGGTTGAGGGTAGTGTAGTAACGTGGTAGAGCGTGTGGCTTTTAACCACGTGGTTGAGGGTAGTGTAGTTCTCTTCTCTTCCTTTCTTAGTTATTTAAATTTTTAGTTATTTAGTCTCATTCCATTAATTATTCCTATTCTTCTTAACCTCCGTCCTTCGTCACGATCCACCTCAAGAACCTGCAAAAGAACAGAGCGGCGCCGCTGCGGCCGATCGCACTCCAACGCCCAAGTCAGTGACTGAACCACCAAATACTTCAAGAGTAAC
>Ga0123342_1001948_pt1 | contig 34608 bp, 22 predicted proteins | sample Turbeawhitnodule_FD_89960 | JGI IMG/M metagenome (GOLD analysis project Ga0123342, IMG submission 89960) | Root nodule microbial communities of legume samples collected from Mexico - Turtle bean Mexico white nodule | ecosystem: Host-associated > Plants > Roots > Nodule | place: Mexico: Nepantla... | reverse complement strand
GCTACAAAACCATCAAAATACACCAAAATATTGGTTATCTCCACCACCTCATTGACATTCCTTCTACCCAGCTTGCAGTGGCACGATTGTAGCACTTGTCACAGAATTAATCACTTCAATGCAACATCTTCCATTCGCTCCTTTTTGGACTTTGGTTTCCCCCTGTTTGCTCCTTTTAAGCTCACTTTTATCAGAAATCAACTTCCTACTTGCCATGGTCCATCTCGCACTTAGATTGGTTGGAGTTTACAACTTCGACTTACATCCCCCAACATGTTTGAATCCCCACCACAACCTCTACTGCTACCATCCACATGTGAGACCACTAGTTGATCAGCAAACACACTTAGGGATTTCCACAACAACCAAAACACCACATAAAAAAACACAGTTTTTGTTTCCTGCATAAAGAATCCTGAACCAGCATACACCCTGCCTCTATTGGTCTGTTATAAGACATATCAAAATAGAATCCTCCATCATGTCCTTAACATTCCTTTTGACTCCCTTGCATACAAGCACCTATGTCCTTTCCATCTTGCACCAGCTGTAGGCCGTGACAAACCCACCAACACCTCCAACCAACTATAAATCCAGTATAGGCCATAGTCTTAAAACTCTTGGCATTTGGGAGAACTAATTATAACTTCTAATGCAAAGCATTGGATTAAGAATTCAGTTTACGAAAAAATAAGTAAAGGAATGCACCTTGTGCCTCATCCAAAACCAGGATTTGAGTTGAGCCTTCTGAAACACCTCTTCCGCATCTACTAGCCCTTTTTTGAATACAATCAGGTTCCATTGGTCCCAGATACACCTAATAACAGATGCCCAAACACCTTTCCATACTAGGTTTAGCTTCTTGCTAGCATTACTCAGATAAAAACTCATAAAGTGCAGATTTAAATCATTCTGTTGAACAAAAGAGATACCTATCCATTTGAAGCACAAGGACCATACCCTTTGTGTGTATTTACACTCCAAGAAGATATGTTGACAAGACTCCTCCTTATGCAGACACATTGCACATAGCGTAGATTCCATCATCAACCCTTTCCTACTCAAACTCACCCTTGTTGGGATTCTATCCAGCAGCACTCTCCAAGCTGTCACGATCACATTTGGGAATGCCTTAGTCTTCCAAAGGAGGAGCCCATAAACATTTTTAAATTTCATAAAGAGGTGTTTCAACACGGTCCTAGAAAAGCAACAAGAAATTTGTTAGAGGGAAGTCCAACTGACCCTTGATACCTTTCATTAAGTGTTGTTTAAAAATATATAATCATGAATATGTTTATCCTATAAGACATAAGTTTTTCAAAAAAGTTATGTAAGAAGCAAGTGTTTCATTTGACAAACCCAACAACAAATTACAGTCATTGCCTCATCTAATAAGTGAAGTCATACTCAAACGATACACACAATCTTAAGTTATTGTTGTACTTCGTGAAATTTCTTTATATGTTTATTTTGTGTTACCGAGAATGTTTTTGTCTTACGTCTACCAAGAAGATGTCTTAAAGCTCATGTTTAGATAAAAGATCTCTTGAAGGACACGTTAAAGTTACTTTACACCAACAAGCATACTAGCACGCAGCTCGTGCGTGAGATAACATATTATGGGTGGTCCGATAACGACTCGATAGTAGGTGGCCTGATAAGCCCAACAAACACTCGCTAGGATAGGCTTGAAATGGCTCTAATACCATATTACGAAGTGGACTTTAAGCCTAACTCAACCCCATAAAACCGGCTCATGAAGTTGAGGTTTGCACCCACTTATATACAATGAAATGTTCTCATTTTTAGTCGATGTGAGATCTCCAACACAGACCCGATTTTATGGGGTTGAGTTAGGCTTAAAGTCCACTTCGTAATATGGTATCAAAGCCATTTTCGAGCCTATCCTAGCAAGTGTTTGTGTTGGGCATATCGTGCCACCCGCTATCGGGCTGTTATCGGACCACCCATAATATGTTATTCCACGCACGAGCTGTCACTCTCGGCGTGACAGGTGTGTGTTGGAGATCCCACATCGACTAAAGATGAGAACATTTCATTGTATATAAGTGGGTGCAAACATCAACCTCATGAGACGTTTTATAGGGTTGAGTTAGGCTTAAAGTCCACTTCGTAATAATGGTTTCTTGCTTTACTCCAGTTTGGGTAAAAGAACTATGATTTAGGTTTGATAAGTCATCCTAACTATTGAGATGTTGCTTCAAGAGAAGATAAACATTTCATGATACATGGAGAGCATTAAAGGCATCTCTACGTCTTTGAGTGGTTAAATCCAAGCTTGAAGATGAAAACCCGAGTTGAACCTTCACAATGGGCAGAAAAGATTTGCAATGATTACTTTCTTCAAATATAAAGCAATCTCTCAAGTTGAAGAAGAATAAGAGACAAGAGAGCTAGAATTGTGAAAACATTGTCAACTTTTTAACACTTAAAGTTTTCAATCTTTTTGCCCTAAGTTTTGCAAGAACGTTTTTTGTTTTCAATAACTATTTAGAAGTGTGTATACCCTTTTGTATCCATCGAAATAAGTAATATATATTTCTAGTGAGTAACCTTGTGATATTTTAGATCACTCTTTCTGTAAACCTTAGTGTTTTAGTTAGAAATGGTTATATTCCAAACAATAGTCATGGTTTTTAGCCAATAGTACGTACATTCAAAAGAATACTTGGGTATTTAGCCGGAGTGACTACGTATTTAAAAAATACTCTGGTTGTTTTAATTAGGAGTAATTGAGGTCTAAACAATACTCACTTTTGCAGCGTTAGTATGCTTAGTGGAACTTGGTCAGTTGATCAAGAACTGGATGTAGTTTTCCTTTATAATTGCACCAATATAAAAACATCAAGCTAAAATCCTTCTTTTCCTTGAGTTTATTTGTATTGCATGTTATCAATTTTGAATCAACAAAAGAAGAAGAGTTTCTATAATGTAGGTTTTTAGCAGATTGTTTGCGAAGTTAAAACTTGAGTTTGACTAAACATCATCCGACATAATATTGCAATTTTCTTTTTATTTTTCTCTTGGATCAAAGATCCATTTACAAAAAGCAACAAAAATTATTTGAATAAGTTTCTTTATTAAAGACAAATGTATTTACATAAAAGCATAAGAAATAAGGCCCTTTATTTTTGTAAAATTTTCGATGAATAGATTTATGGGTCTTTATTTTAAAATTGTATTTTTCTTCATTTTGTTGTGTCTATTGCGGTTGTGCTATGCAATAAAAAAATAAAGTGGTTTTCTATAAAATTTTGAGAAAAAAAGTTAGAATCATGAATTAAATGAGAAGAGTCTAAAGTGATTTCCCTCTCCTTTTGATTTTATCTTTGTTTTTATTTTTTTATCCCTATCTCATGGCTCTTTGAACCTAGATATGGAATTGGAGGAGTATCCCTCCGTCTTAAGTCCATGATAAGGTTGTGAAGAGGTTAATATTGAGCATATTGTTGTTCTATCGTTAAACAAAGTTGACCTAGTTCTTTTAAATCATTATAGGGTAATAGTTCAACTTTATCCCTAATCTCTGGGTTAAAATCACTTTCAAACCTAACTATCATTTTCCTAGGTTCTTCTATAACCCCCACCCTTATCATGAATAACTCTATTTTTTGTCTATACTATTTCACTCATGCTCTTTTATTGGAGTGTACGGAGTTAATCCATCAACTCCCTTTGATAATAGGAGGGGGCACATGTCTTTTTCTTGATTGCTCTCCATATTTACTCTTAGATTTACCTTATTGATGCATGTATTGAGAAAACATGGTTTTTAGCTTTTCCTTTGATATTTTTTTTTCTATTTAGTAATTCATCTCTCGAACATTCTCCCTCTCAATCCCTAAAACTACCATGCACGAGATTATATCATACAAACAGCTTCGACAACACAAGTCAAATGCACGAGATCAGAAGCATCAAACACATATTAAAACTGTACATATCAGACGATATAAAGCATTGGCCAAGCATTAGACGAAACATGATAACATGGAAGTATCCATACTTAATCTTTACATTCTTAGAATTTTTATAACACAACATTTACGTTTTCAGATCTTATTTGATATTTCTAAATCATAGAAAATATTATTTTCAAATAAAATTACTGAAATTAAATGATTTCATAAAGGATTTGAATACATAGTGTTTTACTGTGATGTCTTTCGAATACAAGTGTGGAAGCACGCCAAACAAAAATTGCAACACCCACAATCTCCACACAAAATCGCGTGGGCATTATATTAGAGTTCATGTTGAAACATTCTTTATTACACGACAAACTAATTAACTAATTAACATTGTCTATTGACCAAGATGTATCATAAGACTTCCTAAAAAGATTAATGCAATAAATTTACACTTTGAATTATGAATGAACCATAATTTTTCATACTAGTTTGAGGAACATATTTAATAAAAAAAATTGATATAATAATAACTTTATATATCAAAACAGCATTCAAAGTTCATAAAATATAATTAATTGAGTTACTTAACTATATTTTAAATACTGATTAATTCAATTACTAGTGTTCCTAGACAAGTCTTAAAATTTTGGTGTAAAAATATTCCAACATTTTTATCTCCAAAATATTTTCTAATTATCTGCAATATTAGTCTTTTAAATATTTTAATTAATTTAATGAAATAAATTATTTTTATCTCATTAGAATTAAAGAAGATGGAAAACAACAAATTACATAATCAATATTTTGCAAAACATTACATTAAAAACCACAACAGTAATTTTTAGAAATCTTGATGAAAACCTTTTATCTTTCAAATTTTAGCATACAAATTTTCTACTATAAAACAAATAAAGATAATCTTGGTAGAATATTAAATTTCCATTTTAATTGATTTTTTTGGTTCCATAAATAATGCGACAGAAGGTGATGTCCTTCTGTGATATAGTACAAGCAAATAAATTAATTAGTTTTTGAAAAAAAATAGTTTATTGGTAGAGTTGAAGGGATCCTTTTGTCTAATAAGGACAGACAAAAGGCCTCTGCACTGTACCAGAATTTTTAATATATTTTGGCACAGAAGCTTGATACCATTTTTACTAACCAACAACACTCACATTTCTTAAAAAAATAACCTCAACAATTAAAATTAGCTCAGGGATGATTTAAAAATAAAATTTTCAAATTATACGAAAAAATGTTGATATCATAAAATGTTTTTGTAAAACAAAAATAAGATAAGAGATTATGAACTTGAATAAGATCAACAATAGAACTAGCCATAGACAATTGAAATAAAGAAATAAATAAAAGATAAGAAAAATAGAAGAAAAATATGTATTACTTATAAAAAAAAAGTTAAGTATGTTTTTATTACTTGTACAATAATATGAAATTAATTTTTTATTTATAGCTTAAATTTTAATTTTTTTTTATATTGATATAATAATTAAAATTTAAATATAATCTATATTATAATATTATAATATTATAATATTCATATTAACAATAAAATAATATAAAATATTTAACATTCTAATTCACATTATAAATTTATCAGGAAAAAATAAATTTTACATGGAAATAATTAACGAAAAATATATTTAATTCTAAAAAGATAAATAAATAAAATTCTATATTTTTTTAAATAAGTTCTAATAAAAGTTAAATTATCATTTCACTTCTAATAACTAAAATAAAATTGTAAAAGTGCTCTTTCATAGGCATAAAGGTGTAAAAAATTAGTTCACGTATTTCATTTTATCCAAAATTATTGAATATATATGCAAAGTAATATCATCGTTTACAAAGAAAACTTAATTAAGCAATTTCTTATAAATCAACAATGAATAATTACTAATATTTCTAATTTTATTCCATAGAAAAAAATTAAGTGAGGATAACATAAAGAAGTTAATGTTAAACACAGTATCATATTAAGTTCACATATTAAAATGTTAAATTTAATTAGTTTTCGTTTTATTTTAATAAAATGACAATTAAAACATATTATAATCATTTATGAATAATCGTACATAAAAATTAACTTTACGTTTAAAGTTTCACTTTTATTTAAATTCAAAAGAATGGCAAAAGTAATAAAAAATAAAAATAAAATAAAAAATTGTCCTCTTTTTGGAGGGAGAAGACAGAGTCCAAACTCCAAAGTCTCTGCACTTCCATGGCCGGCACGTGACCCATTCTCTCTCTTTCTTAAACTCTTACTCTTACCGCCTTCTTCTACCTCTCTTTCTCCGTCCATGTCTTCCGCCTCCGGCTACGGCCGATCCTCCCAACGAGCCTCCGTCTCGCCGCTCCGCTCGCGGAAGTTGCCGGCGGGACCCGCCAAGCCCGCCGGAAGACCTACCACACCGTCCTCCTCCTCCACCTCGTCGAGGCCGTCGACCAAGGCCTCCATTTCTTCGGTGGCTACCGCCGCTGTGGCCGACGTGAGCAAGGCGAAGGAGAATGTCACTGTCACAGTCCGGTTCCGACCCCTCAGGTTCGTCAATTTCTCTCCTCTCTAGTTAGTTAGTGTGTGTCTTTTCAATTCGTATATTTTTAATTATTATTATTATTAAACTATGTGGTTACTGTGTCATGGTTTTGAATAGTGGGAGAGAAATTAATAAAGGGGACGAGGTGGCGTGGTATGCGGACGGGGATCATATAGTGAGGAATGAGTACAATCCTTCCATTGCTTATGGCTTTGGTTAGTTTTCTTATTCACTAATTGCTTTTTCTCCCCATACACACATTACTTCCATACAACAAAGGAAACTCTTACTATATTCCATTTTTTTTTTGCAATTAGATATGTTCCTTCCTTCATTTAAATGTTTGACTTTATTTTGTATGCACTTACTGTTCCCTTATTAGAAATCACGGTAATTATGATTTTTAAGGTAGTAATTGTAAAAGTCGCTTAATTTATTTATAATTGAATGATAGTGTAAAAGTATTTTATATGTATGTATGGACAATATACTCCATAAGCACTTTTAGAGAAACGAAAATAAGAAAAAGTAAAATGAACTTCTCTGTAAGTTACATTATTTTTTTTAAAAAGTTCTTAGTACTTGATGTACAACTATTGACGAAACGAGTGCAAAGAAGAATAAAAAAAATAGTTTGTGTATCACACAAACAGGAGGTGCAAAACAAAGAACACATATAATAAGATAAAGATAAATAACCATCTCGTTTAATAAGCATGTAAGCACTACAATCACTACTTCATTGATTCACTTATAACAAGTAAGCACTACAATCACTACTTCATTGATTCACTTATAACAAGTAGAAACTACTTCATTGATTCACTACTTTATTGTCGTTCATCATTGGGAGACGCTTTTTTGAAACCTCCACCGGAGAGATTTTCAATACAAGGACTTGTGGATCTTTTTCCTTATATATGGTCCAATTTTATCATTTTTACTTATTACTATTTTTCCTCATTACTAAACATACTGTAAATTGACCTTATCTATAGTGGATAGACTCTGATACCATATTAAAAAGTGGATTTTAAGCCTAACTCAACTCTACCAAACTAGCTTATAAGGTGTGGATTTCTCCCACTTATATATTGTAATTTAGTTTTATCTATAGTCAATGTGGGATCCCCATCACAACTATAAGTTCGTTCACCATTGGATTGAGATATTTTTGGACAACAATTTTGTAAGAGATGGTTTTTCGTTTTTGACGGTTGGATATTAATTGAAAGTCTAGAGAGGGAGAAATGTAGTTTGTAACAACTTTATTTGTGGTTTTCAATCTTCTTTCTTATTTGTGTGCATTGTTGTTTGCTTTGCTTTGCATTGTTTATGCACTTGTTGGAAACTCTCTTGCACCCTTTATTGGTCATAGTGTCTCTATTTCGTTGGTCTAAATGACTTGTGGTTTTTACCCTTACACTGAGAAGTTTTCCACACTAAAAATATCTGTGTCTTGTGTACTTATGTTGTCGTGCTCTATTTTCTTTTGTGCTCCTCATAGACTTTTTCAAGTTGGAGAATTGTATTCCATTGCATATTGCTCTATTATTGATTTGTTATTTTGATCCATCTGCATCAGAACAAGTCCAAAGAGCAGCGCACGAAACAATGCAATATTGATTGCAAATCACCCCAACTAGAGGCGTAGATTGTAGAATAGAACACAAAGATAAAGATGAATAATTGTTTTGCTTATTAAACAAATAAGCGTTATAATTCGATACTTGTTGATTCACTTACAACAAGCACAAACTACCCTTATACAAGGTACAAAATGGTTACATGTTAGTTTGAAGTACACAACAATAATTAACTAACATAACAAAATGTTTACAGCAAACTACTAATTTGCCAGATGTCGTAACAATGAGTCATCAAACAACTCTACAATTAAGCGATGTCTACAACTGTTAGATGACCTTACTAATAGACAACATATACAACCATTAGACATATCATAAAAATAGTTTAGGATCCCTAGATCTACCGTACTTGTGAAGAAGTATGCTTAAATCTAAAATGTTTTGTACTAAAAGGAAAAATCCGTTAGTGTGTATGTGGCATAACTAAGGTTTGAGGAATTAATGTTGGGAAAAAGGCTATTTGGTGTGGCTTGATGAAGTAGTATTCTATTTCGGTTTATATGTTAAAATGTAAAAGGATTATTGAACTGATTTAACCAACAATAGTTATTATACTTAACCAAGTGTTAGAATGTTGGTAGGTTATGGGTTAAGTGTATGTTTGAAAGAGTTTATTTAAATTTATTAGAAATACTTGTATATTTCGTATAAGTTTTTTGTTTTAACTTATTTGGATAATAAGTTCTTGGTGTATTTCACTAAAGTTCAGTTTTAAGCCAGTGATTGTGCTCTTGCTTAATAAAATCTAGTAAAGTTAGTTTGATGCTTTATATACAAATTGATAGTGATAACATCATGGGGTGAGCAAATTTTTCAGTTCATTTTTTGTTTATGTAGTCCAATAGTCCATACATTAACTGCATATTTTAATCAGATTATTTTGAGATAATTATAGTTTTTTGTGCTTTTTAAAGTTAACGTATTTGAAAAAATGATTATTTTTCCTGTTTATTGAAATTAGCTTATTTAGAAAACAATTGTTTTTTTGTGTACTGATATTCGCTTACTTTAAGAAAATAATATTTTTTTGGCAGTCTTTTAAGGGTTATGAAAAATGATTATTTCTCAAAAGAATCCATTCCTAAACTGTGCTACAAAATCATAGTTTGTTATTTTTTTCCAAATATTTGGAGTGGCGGTAGTTCGTACAAGTCTAAAATGTTAAGCCAAACTACCTTGTATTTTGGCTCCGATCACAACTTTAAAATTACAAAGATGTTGCAACATTTAATCCGTTCCAATAATTCTGAAAGCTGTTGGTCTATGGTAGATGGTGAAAACAAATAGTTCAGACACGAGAGTTATGACTTTATGTGGCTTCAGAATTGTTTCTCACCAGCATTTCTAAATTGAAGAATGCAGAGTACATGTTGGTTTTGTGCGTTCTTTCTATTTGTAACTAAATTTTTTTTCTGTGGCAGATAAGGTATTTGGGCCTGCCACAACAACTCGGCATGTTTATGATGTGGCTGCTCAGCATGTTGTCAGTGGTACAATGGAAGGGATTAACGGTAATGATTTTTCTGTTATTTATACTCGTTATGTTAAATTGTCTTTTTGAAAAAGGAAGAAATTAATGGATTGAGGACTTGTACTAAGTTAATGATTTATTAATGGCATGCAAGCTGTCTGCAGGAGCAATTTAATACTAATAATCCCAATTGATGATGTTAACTTGATTGGGGTATGTCAGAAAAGCTATTTCTGATGACATTCAGAGAAGAGCAATTTCTCTTAAATCGAATACAAAAATCTTAATTACAGAAACTCCTAATTTACTACAGAGACAATCTATCCTTATAATTTAGCTCCTAATTGGGGAATGTAATTAAACTGTAGAAGTGAATATTATCTCCAACATATTATGGAAGGTAATTAAATCTGTACAAGTAAATATTATCTCTAACATGTTTCAAGGGATTCTGACACTCCTTAAGTTAGTGAGTGAATGTCATCCATTCCTAAATTGCCAACAATAGATTGAAATGTAGCACCACTTAGCCCTTTTGTCAATTACATTTGCAAGTTGAATTCCGAACGTACAAATGTCCCATTATCCAACTTCTCCTTCATAAAGTGTCTGTCGACTTCAGCATGCTCATTTTTATCACGTTGCACTGGTATGTGCAATATTTATTGTTGACTTGTTATCACAATACATTTTTCACAAGTTTCTCCCAATCAATTGTTAGGTCTTCTAAAATTATCTCAAACTATGGTATTTCATAAATCTCTAAGGCCATTGCTCTAAATTTTGCCTCTACACCTATAAAGCATAGACACGGATACGACACGAAACAGAGATACAGCTAAATTTTATAGGACACAGGACATGTCTCTATATATATATATATATTAAAATGTAGTAATATATTTTGTTATATGAAAAATCAAGAGAAACATTAATAAAAATAGTTTAAAAAAAGATGTACTTATGTAAACCATAATGTTTTATTTTTGCATTTGTTCATCTTCATTAAAAAATACAACTTCTAATTTTGGTTCATCAAAAGATAAGCTAGCAATCTCAAGAATGCCATTGTCATCTACTGAAAAGTCATTTCTTGCAATATCTCATAATTTAGTTTTCTCTTCTTTGTATTTTTGAGGAGTTTCTTGAGAGAAGACGAAGATTACTACGGACAAATACTAGATCCTCTACCCTTTTAGGGCGTCATCTTATTTCTTTTTAAAGAATGTATAAAGAAGTAGGTACTCCAATTTCTCATAAGAGGAAGAACATGGTTGTCCAAATAGTTTAAGAACTATCTTTTGAAGTGTTGGTGCATGAGCTCCATGAACAATCCACCATGATTTTGCATCCATTTTACCTCTATCCCTTAAAGAGTCAACAGTAGCAAAATCTTCTCTTCCATTTGAAAAGTTTGCGAACTCTATATTTACTTGTCTCCTTACTTCGGCATTATCAAAGTACCTCTTAAAACATTTCTTCCTTTTGTGAAGTTCCATATCTTGATATGGGGCAAGTCTTTGTGAATCTTCATTTAACCATTCATGACTATAATATCTACATAAAAAATATATAAACATAAATTAACATATTATAAATTTATGATAAATAATATGTACTTAATAAAATATAATTATAAAATAATTTAACTATATAATGTATTACCTTGGATTTAAAGAATGAGCAAGACAATGAAGAGATGTGCTACTCTTAGTCCAATGATCAATTAATATTGAGTTTACTACCCTAAAAATGATGAATGTTCAGCTTTTGTCTTTCTTTCATGTTGGTATATGACCTTTCTCACATTTTCAATCATTGAATCCCACATTTCATATACTAAATGAAGAGTAGCCATATTTGTATCTGTTTTTCTGAGAACATCATAAATAGGGGCAGTAAAAACAAGTATGTAATCAACCTTCATTCACCAATTATCAGTCAACAAAGTTCCTTTCACAAATTGTGTACTATCCACATTATCCTCTTTGTAAGAAGACCATTCATCACTAATAACCATCTCTTGGAGTCCTTTTTTTGAACTTCTAAACTTTTTTAGCATAACTATGGTTGAAGCAAATCTTGTTGAAGCAACAGAAAGCAACTTCAATGAGTTGAAGTTATTGAACATTGATAATCTCATAGAGTGCCCCATAATAAAGGTAGCATCATCAACAATTTGTGAGATCCAAGAACATTGTTGATGAGTATCACTATTTTTTTGGGTATATTTTGCTGCACATATATTTTTCAATGCAAGATTTCAAGGTGTACACTATACAAGGAGTCCAATTGAAGGAAATTCTAATTCTATGAGCATACCCACTGCCTTACATACAAATGCATCATCAATTACAATTTGTACTACATTTCTCGGCCCAACCTCCATAATTGCATCTCTCATGTGTTAAGCAATAAAATCTTTGTACTTTATTTCACCAGATTCATCTATTAACTTCAAAAACATTGGTACACTCTCGGTGATAGCCATAAAATTTATAAGTGGTCTTCTTTGATAGCACAAATCAAACATAGCACCTAACACAATATTGGTTGAAAATTGCTTTGCTGATCTGCAGGTACTGTTTTTGCATATGGTGTTACTAGTAGTGGAAAGACTCATACTATGCATGTAAGTTAAATGTTTTATCATCTACATAGAAGTGTCATCATATATGGCACCAAACTCTGTATTATTTTATTTGAGCTTTGCAAAATGGAAATGTCTTTGATAGTCCAACCTGTTCTTGATACCCACACAGTGATTGACAGTCTGAATGTTGCAAGAAAAAACTGGTGCAATGGGATTTATGGCTATTGTTTTAATTCTATTTTTTATTGAACTAGTTAGTAGTAGGAATAGGCTTCTGTATCTTTGTTATTTGCATTCTGCATAATATTTTTATTCCCTTTAGTCTTCTGATTTGTTTGGGACAAATTTTAGAGAAACACATTTGAACAGAGCACACAACTTCTTGACTTTGGGGAGGTGTGCTATACTTAATTTACAAAAAGGAATAATTAAGTGAATAATTCTAACTCTATTCCCCACTTTACAATGATTCTGAGCAATTTGGAAAGTGGAATGGGTATATATACATTTCTGTGGTTTCCAACACTTATAAATCTAGTCACTTAATGAAAATTCACAATGTTGGAGAGTGATGTGTAAATGCTAAGTAACTAACTATAAGTTATAAAATTGGCTAATCATCTACATCAGCATGTACTAGTAGTCTAGGAGCTCAAGAAATAATTTCGTATTATGAACACTATAGCAAGAGACAAAAAGAAACTTAGATTTGCTATATAATTTTTGCAGGGGGAGCAAAAATCACCAGGAGTTATCCCACTTGCAGTGAAGGATGTCTTCAGTATAATACAAGAGGTACTGAGTTTAGTTTTCCAAATTGCACTTTAAATCTGTTCATATCCTTGATTGGTTGTGTTTGTCATTTCAGACTCCTGGACGGGAATTCTTATTACGTGTCTCGTATCTTGAGATTTACAATGAGGTTAGCATCACATACTAATACTATGTTATATTGACCTCTCTCGTCTTTATCAAGCTTGTTATACCTATTCTGGGGGAATTCATCTTTAAATAGCAAGAATGATGACCAGATTAACTCCGTTGTTGTCTGAGAATAGCCCATGCAAAATACAAAGGACAATCTAAATTTTAGTTATGACATAAAAATGGATAAAAAGATTAAGTTTGTTTAAATGCAAGTGTGACTTTAACTCAATATGAAATGATTGCAAATGACATAGGATGACACGGATGGACCATTATGTGAGATTGATCCTATAATACAAGTACACACATGGAATTTTGAGAAGAGTACGCATAGTTAGTGTTTGTTTAACAGAAAATGGAAGTTACATGTTTTCTAGCACATAAAAGCCTGTTGGAACCCAGTTTTCCCAAAGGAAAAAAAATGCTTTCCACCAAAGTCTGTTGCAAATGAAAATGGAAAGAGGCTTAGCAATCTCTATTGCAAAAAAGGGTTAGTTATATGATCATTGACTTCTTGCAGTAGACTTAAAATATTAATTTTGGCTAAAAACTTTATCTTGGTTGCATCAGTTGTTATGTGTTAGGGAATATAAGCATACAAAGTTGTGCTTTAAAGAAAAATTATTTGAAATATCTTCTGGCTCAGTGTTGTCTCCAATTTGACTATCATGTCCAAGCCTGACTATTGGAGTTATTTATTTTATTTTTGGCTTCCCTTGACTCAAGTTTCTATGTAGACAAGTTCTACAGGCATGAATCTATCATCTATCCTTGGTGTGTGTGTGTATATGTATATATATTTAGATATTAAATGATCATGTATCCCTTTTCTTCAATTTTATTTGCTCTTGTTGTAGGTCATTAATGACTTGCTGGATCCAACTGGGCAGAATCTAAGAATACGAGAGGATGCTCAGGTATTTATATTCATTAAATAATATTGGTTTCAAGAGCTGGCCATTATTTATTTTCTTGTTTTTATCTCACCAATAGCTTATCCAAAAGTCTTTTGGGTCTGCTTTTTCTAGAGCTCATAGCTCTGTGTTCTCACTGTTAAAAGTTTTACTTCGGTGAATTTTACAGGGCCAGATTATCTTCAACTTCCGAATGTCTGAACTTTGATTGTTGAAATTATAAGGGGGAAAGAGAGATTTGAGACTTTGAATAATAGGATATCAGATCAATATGATGTATTCTAATATGATTCTTAATTCTAAAAGTTGCAAGGTCCACATTCTTCTAATTCTTGTATGAACACAACTAGGAAAACAATCCTAATTCTGCCATTAGAGATCCCAATTCAATTTAATATCTGTTAGATATATTTTGTATATGGGCTTGGCCCATCCCTATGCAATGCTTTATACGTATATATCTTCCTAAGTGAAAATAGGAAGACAAAAGGATTATACCACACCAATATATACCATTTCTCTCTACAGTATCAATATAAACCATAATTTACGTAAAACATAATTCTTACAGTCATTACTTAAGTAATAGCTGGAACTAGCTAAATTTGGTACTTGTTGCTAGCAATCTTCTTTGTTACGCACAAAAGGCTACTGGTTCTTGTTTTCTTGTTGTAGACATTGCATAAAGAAGGCATGATATGCCTTTTAATTGAATCTTATAATAAGACTACAGGTATATGTAATGGTGACAGGGTACTTATGTTGAAGGAATCAAAGAGGAAGTTGTGCTATCTCCTGCTCATGCCCTTTCTTTAATTGCTACTGGAGAAGGTATAATAAACATTTTTATGTTTTTCCCACTTTCTTATCATTTTAAATCATTGGTAGCATTCACTTCTTTGTTTTTCCTTTACAATGCCTTACGTTCTGCTCCAACTGAAACATGACCGTCCTTTGCTCTTAAATTTTCTTGCCTCCTGCAATTTTATGATCTCCTGGGAGTTATTTATGATTGAAATATTTCCTTTGGTCATGTATTGTTAGATTCTTATTTATTATAATTCATGCATATTAATGTCTAGTTTCTGAAATAATGCAGAGCATAGACACGTGGGTTCAAATAATTTCAATCTTGTTAGCAGTCGAAGCCACACTATTTTCACCTTGGTATGTCAAGATAATCTCGATATGCTTAAGATTTAAATGCATGCTTCTTTGTCATTTAAAATTCCAAAAGACTTTCTAGTGGGCTTAGATTTAAAATGTGTTCAACATTTTGATGTTTACTCATAATTTTCTATTTGTTGCTAAAAGTCTTATTAAAATACCTGTCTAGATACAATAATATTGTAGTAGTCTAGCAGCAGCAACAGAACATAGGTAAATGTGGTTGCATTTATTATAATCTTCTACCTCTTAAATATTTTTTGTTGCCTCTGGACTTGATGTTAGATAATCAAATTATTAGTGTATTTCCATTGGTAATATTATTAAATGTAATAGTAGAATGCAATAATGAGTATTTTTAGTGTCAATAAAGTATTTGACACTGCAATGGTGACTATTTTGAGGTGTCCGTGCTTCTTATGGAGAAAATGTACTTTTTCTCAGGAGTTTCATATTTTGGGAACATGTCAGAAGAATATTGAGAAGATTATGGAGGATTCTGATCCTACACTACAATCTTAAGACAGAGGTTGCTTGAGAGAAATTGCTTCTTAATTCTTAACAAAATCCTTCTTATTAATACTATTAGTGCATTGAATACAGAAGCTAATCCTGAAATAATTATTGAGCTAGTTAGAAGCTATTTACCACAGTCATAATAATAACAAACTAAATTAGAATTCCAACAGTTCCAGCTAGTTTCAGCGAAAGTACCAATTTTCTTTTCTTTCAAGATGATGGAAAGTGACCAATCAAATTGACAATTCATTAAGAAAATGAAGTTTTGGGGTGTATCAGATGGTCCTGACTCCAAAAAGCATATATTATTCGTGTGCACTAGTTACATTACCGGTCAATTGAAAGATCTAAGTAAAAAAATATTATCATATAACCTTTTTTTCTTTCACTTCCGTGTTTGCACTCTTCTAAGTTTTAAACTACCTTTTGTGGCTTCGGAGGTATATTATTTCATGAATTGGTTAATTTCATGTGTAGCTAGCTATATAACACAATTCATTATGAATTTGTTTTCATCAATCGTAATTGGGATTGTATTTTATTGTTGTTTCTACTTTTTTATGTGGCTCATGCTGTTTTAGTGAATACATTGTTTCTTTTAGACTGTTGAAAGCAGTTCGCGAGGGGAAAATATAGGGGAAGAGGATGTGACATTGTCCCACCTGGTAACCTTCACTAGACCAGGATTATGATTACTATATTGCTCCAGTAATGCCTCCATTGTTTCGTTTATTTCTAAGAGTTCCCCCCCCCGTCCCCCAACTCCTTTTCCAGCACTTAATTGATCTTGCAGGTTCAGAAAGTTCTAAAACTGAAACAACTGGTTTGAGGAGAAAAGAAGGTTCTTATATAAATAAAAGCTTGCTTACTCTTGGAACGGTAATACTATACTATTGTTTTAGATCTTAGTTTTTCTCTTGCCCTGTTTTATGCATGCTTCCGTATTTATTTCAAGGGAGTTACTGTACATGTTTATTGTGTTTGCTTTTGAGGTTAGTTGCATATTTGTTGATTTAGGAGAAAATATAGTTCATAAGTTACAATAGGACATTATAACTAATTACAAGTGCGCTGTTAGAAGCTATTAGATGATTTTAGAGATCTTTTTGTAATCATTACTTCAGGGAATTCTCTATATATAGAGATTGATGTATCAATTTAATTAAATCTTTTCTCATTCAGTTTAATATTTTTGAAGTTGGGATCAAAGCTCTAGACTATGGAGTTCTCCTTCCACATTTCTTCATTGTTGTCTCAGCAATGATTCGTTTTGATATAGTTTCCTAAAGTGCATCCAACTTGAGTTTCGTGACCATCGTCTCTACCATCACTATCTCCGTAGCCGTTGGAGCCTCCAATCAGACCAATGATCACACAAAAAGATTCACTATCCTTTGATCAATTAGCTGTCGGAGTCGCACCGCCATCTGAGTAGTCGCATGGTTGCGCGCGCGACTTCTTTCTCTTGAGTGGGTTTTGCACACCACTCGTTTCTGGCACATCTGACAGCCAATCCCACTGTTGCTTACTTTGTTGAAGTCACCCTGAGGTGATAGTTCCAAACCTGCCATTGTTTTTCCCTTTTGCCTCAAGTTGTGTGTCTCTTTTGAAAGAAGCACTATTCAAGGAGACACTATTGTGTTTTCTACTCTGATCTTTTTATTTACTTAAAAAAAGGGTCTAAGGAATCCCTATTTTTGGCATGGCAAGGATGTTGTTTCTCTTACTCAGTTCGTTGAACGATCCTAGATGTTTAACTTCTTATTAAGATTGAATCATTAATATGATCCTCTTAGGGCACGAATTCTTGGGAAGGAAAGACTTCCTTATCTTTCTGAAGTCTTCTACATTATTGAGGTGATGAGATTCGTTGAATGGTCATGATGAATGAGCCCTCCACTAAAGGAGTTGCCATGTTCTCAGAAAAGGCTTCCAATCCTAGGACTTCAAATCCTTTGAACATGAAACTCAACTCAAAAGGAAAGTTGGATTGTTGGTGCACTCATTGTAAGAAATCTGGCCACATTAAGGAGATTGCTTCAAGCTACATGGAAAGGAGAAAGCTCTTGTTTGTCTAGCAAAACTAAAAAGGTCCTCTCTCAAGGAAGGTTAATCAGGCAACTTCAAATTCTGAAAATTTTGGCAAAACTCCTTCATTTTCTTCAATTGACGAAGGAATGCCTACATTACCCCCTAAAATGGAATGTCTAACCTTTCATGGATTTTTGAATCCGTCATCTTTTGATACTTGCTCTCTACTATGACTGGTTATCACTCCAATTCCTTTTTTAATGTTCTTAAAATTTTATGTAAGGACCCTTGGGTTCTAGACTCTTGTGCAACATACCATATTACCTCTCATTCACCTCTTTTAACTTCACATGTTTCTCTTTTTGGTAACCACATTATTGTTGCCAATGGGACTCTTATATCAAATTGAATCCTTTTACGTGTGTTCTCAACTTCAGGAGGAGAGTTCTATAGAAGTTAAGCCTTATGAATCTCGAGTTACCTTTTGTTCCTTTCCTTCAGGGTTGTTTCTTGTTGATACTACTCTTGATACTCTTGATAGTTCTCCTGGCACATCTCATATGGATGTCTTTGAAGTTGCTCCTAACTAGGGCAACTTTTCTCTTGAGTTAGGGTCAGTTCTAGAAATTAGTTCTCCAAAGATTTTTTTTTTTCACATACAATAACAAAGGAGACAAAAACAATTAATCTAAGACAACTCCAATCGCCTTCGACACCCTTGAACCTTTGGAAAATTTCTTGAATAATAATTGTGAACCTCACCTTGACGACTTACTTATTGCTTTAAGGAAAGAAACTTGGTCTCGTACAAACTTGTGGGGAAGTTCATTTACTTAGCTTACACCAGACTTCACATAACTTATGTTGTGAGTGTAGTTAGTCAATTTATGCATGATCTGTTAAGAAGTGGATTTTAAGCTTAACTCAACCTCATAAAACCGGCTTATAAGATGATGTTTGCACTCACTTATAAAGAATGAAATATCCTAATCTCTAGTCGATGTGGGATCTCCAACACACCCCCCTCATGCCGAGGCTACCAACTCGTGCATGGAAATATATGTTATGGGTGGTCCAATAATGGTCAAATAGCGGTTGACACGATAGGCCCAACAAATTCTCGCTAGGATAAGTTTTAAATGGTTCTGATACCATGTTAAGAAGTGAACTTTAAGCTTAACTCAACCTCATAAAATCGGCTTATAAGGTGAGGTTTGCACCCATTTATAAAGAATGAAATATCCTAATCTCTAGTCAATGTGGAATCTCCAACATGATCCAAGGGAGAGAAATTTCCAGGTTGTGAACAAAATCATTTAATATTTGAAGACATGTCCAAGAAGGAGAATCTTTTTCAAGAGGAATGAAAAAAAAATGGAGGTGTATATTGATGCAAATTATGCAGGGTTTGTCACAAACAGGAGATCCATCTCAACATATTGCATGTTCTTGGGTGGAAATTTGGTGACTTTGAAAAGTAAAAAACAAAATGTTGTTGCAAGGTCCAGTGCAAAGGTTGAATATCAAGCTATGACAGATAGGGAGGGTGTGTGAATTGTTATGACTGAGAATTATTCTGAATGATCTTAAAGATGTGAATTGTCTATGATTCTTTATTGTAATAATAAATCAATTATTAGCATTGCTCACAATCCAATTCAGCATACCAAGCACATAGAGATAGATCTGCACTTTATTAAAGAAAAACTAGCTAGTGGCCTTAGCACTACTTCTTATGTCCCATCTGGGCTTCAATTAGGAGATCTGTTGCAAAAATTATTCCCACTGAATGATTTCATGATATGACATGCAAGGTGGGAATGATAGATACATTCACCATCTTGAGGGGGAGTCTTGATTCAAGACAAAATATAGTCGATAAGCTACAGTAGGATTTTGTAATTAGTTACAAGTGTGTTTTTAGAAGCTGTTAGAAGATTCTAGTGATCTCTTTGTAATCATTACTTTAGGGTTAGAGTTCTCTACATATAGAGGTTGATGTAGTATTTCAAAGATCAATTTCAATAAAATCTTCTCTCATTCAGTTTAATCTTTTTGTAGTGTATTAAATATAACAATTTTTCCTCTTCAGTAATAGCTTTGGTAATAACTTGTTCTTGAGTTCCTTTAGCATTTAAAAATCCTTATTGGTCCATATGTGCTGTGAATGATTTATCGAGTCCTTTTGTCTCTTAACAATTGTTTGGAGTACAATCTCTGTGTCCACAATAAGTCTATATTATAAGGCTATAAGTAACAGTTTGGTTGCATTTCAAGTATTATACTATGCTACCAGGTTGTAGTTTTCTCTACATGTAAAGAATATCAACGGATGCACGGATGCTTTATATCCCAATCTCAAATTTTGTAAGTGAAGTAATTCTCTCTATCTTGTTTCTGCATTGCAGGTGATTGCTAAACTAACAGATGGAAAGGCAGCTCATATTCCTTATCGAGATTCAAAGCTCACTCGATTGTTACAATCATCCCTTAGTGGCCATGGAAGGATTTCTGTAAGTACAATTTCTCTTTAAATTTTCTGCCAGTTGTGATTTGTAAATATTTGCATGGCCAACTAATGTTTGAAAATGATTATGGTTTGGTTGTTGAAGCTCATTTGCACAGTTACTCCAGCTTCTAGCAGTAGTGAAGAGACACATAACACATTAAAATTTGCTCACCGGAGTAAGCATGTTGAAATCAAAGTTTCTCAAAATAAGGTCAGTTAATGTGAAAAATGTTGATATTCTGATAACCTCTTGACATATTAATTTCATGCTATTTAACTTTTATCTGATTTCCTGTACTAGATTTTGGATGAGAAGTCTCTGATCAAGAAATATCAGAGGGAAATTTCTGAGTTAAAGCAGGAGCTGCAGCATTTAAAGCGTGGCATGGTTGAGAATCCCAATATGGCGACCACATCTTCACAAGAAGATCTGGTTACTTTGAAGCTTCAGGTTTGTGCTGAGGCATATACCTTGGGTCATATTCTGTTTGGTGTTCTTTCATTTCCCCACATTAAGCATTACTTTATTATGTAATAGCTCGAAGCTGGCCAATCCAAATTGAAGTCAAGATTGGAAGAGGAGGAACAAGCTAAAGCAGCCTTGATGGGAAGAATTCAGCGTCTAACCAAATTAATCTTAGTTTCTACAAAGAATGCGATGTCATCAAGCATTCTAGAAAGGCCCAGCCATAGACGAAGGCATTCTTTTGCAGAAGATGAGGTAATTTTGACAAGGGTACTCCCTTTAGTGCAGCAGTCAATTATATGCTTTGGAATTTGATATTTAAATGTATTGACTTTCAATCAGTGTGTTGTTTTTACATACACATTTTTAGTTTTTTGGAGTAAAATTGTAAATAATATTTATGATAATGACAGATGTTCATCTTCTTTGAATGCAGCTAGCATATTTACCAGATAGAAAACGTGAGTCCTGGATTAATGATGATGCTGGGAGCCATGCTTCAGTTCCTTCACCAGAAGAAAAGGATGATGTTACCAATTTAGATGAATTGGGGAAGGATTACAAAAGAAGCAAACGGCGGGGAATGCTTGGGTGGTTGAAGTTAAGAGTAAGTTATTTTTCTTTTTTATTTAAAATATATTATTTATTATGTTGAAATAATTAACTAGCTGATTGATGAATACAGAAGTTAATATGAATGTATAAATAATAATAATATAATCCCAATTCATAAATAATAGTTCACTAAAGATTGGGAACTTCTTGCCTAGTGTGATTTGGATTTGACTATTGGCATTTGCTCGATCTAAATTTTACATGAACTTAGTATCTTATATTTGTTGTTAACCGACCAGTAATATTTACCATCAATGCAGAAACCTGATAATGTTGATGGATTATCACCAAATGTTGATAGTGAGGGGTCTGCAAATGGGTCACCTGCGTCTGCTTCAAAATTAACTCCAACTAGAGTTATGCTTTATGACATGAAAGACTCACGCAGGAATTCAGTCAGCAGAAAGGATAATGCCCCATCTATCAATTCTTTTACAGGAAGAACTCAAGCTGGTGATTTATTCAGTGTAACTGTTGGAGGCCGTCAACTTCCTCCGGTAAGATCACAAATACTTGTGATCAATGTTTTTTGGAAAGATATATGCATGATACATGTATCTTGAAATCCACGAATTTTGTGGATGTTGACCAAAATTGTGCCGAATGACTCTTGCAGACTGGGACTACTGTTACAGATCAAATGGATCTACTGCGGGAACAAGTGAAAATGTTGGCTGGCGAGGTGGCATTCTGCATTAGTTCTCTGAAAAGACTGTCAGAACAAGCTGCTAATAAGCCTGAAGATATCCAATTACAAGTGAGGTTTTTACTTGAGATTGACAAATGAAGAACTACTTTAATATTTTAGAGTAAAACTGGGTGGGTTATTTTGGTGATTATTACAGGAAGACATGCATAAGTTGAAGGGTGAAATTAGCCAAAAGAAGAATCAGATCCGTATCCTAGAGCAACGGATGATTGGATCCTTAGGACATGCACCAAGTAATAGCGAAATGTCTCAGGTAACCAAATTTAAATCTACTTGAAGTGACCTTGACTTAAACTGTGTAAGGAAAATAAAGATTTATATTATTGATAACAATTAGACTAATTACATTTTCATCATTTCTATTTGTAATAATCAAATTCTTTAAAATAAGGAAATAAATATAGACAATTCGAAAGATGTTTTTCCTAATTATTAAGAAGATATTGAGAATATTTTTTGCTAATAATCTACTATTTGCAACACTTCTCATTATGTACGTGACAACCAGACAGCTTTACATGAAGTTTGGTTCTAATCTGTTTAATTAAAGTAACAAAACTGCTAGTGATTATTATATCATGAACAGATAAAAAAATACACAGCCTGACATTGATCTCTATAGATAAAAAGCAAAGAGTCACATTTACTGCTTACAAAACCAAGCTGACGAAGTGGCAACTGCAACCTGTCAAACCATTGTTGTGGTGCTTGTTTTAACTCATTGAGTGCCTTGTTCAATTTACAAACAACAAATTTGTCCCCCACTTCAATTCAAGGAGGTTGTCATATTAAACGGTTTCTTCAAGAAAACCAAACTTTGACTAAGAGTTGTTTGTCTCGGTGGTGAGAATCCCTGGAGATAACAATGTGGGTGTTACTAGACTACTTTTGATAGAAATTTATCTAGTCGACCATGGTCATTAACCCAATGGGTTTGGTTTGGGTATCTACAGGGCCCTATGCTCCACAAATGAGAACTTCAAATTTAATTCTCTTTTCTTCCCTTGTGGAGAGATACCCCACTTCTTTTGGTTAAAATATAAAACTTATCGTACCCAAAGTTTTAGTTGTGATTGTAGTTTCGAATAAATGACACTTCATTTTCAAATGGTTCTTAATGAAAGCGTAGTTTGCAAACTTTCTACGTATTGAAGACCTTTCTTTTTTTCTAAAACAAAAATTGGGGTATATTTTATCGGTAAACATCAACTAACACATAACTTTATTCTAATGTAGGCTCTATCCAAGCTTACCACTGAGCTCAATGAAAAACTTTTTGAACTTGAGGTAGGTTGTCTTGTCCTCAGTAGTTTCGTAATGGTTTCATTGCATTTAAGTAAACATTAATCTGAGTACTATACTAAGGCGTTCTCATGCTAATTGAGCATTCAGATCAAGTCTGCAGATAACAGGATACTTCAAGAGCAATTACAGTTGAAGGTATATTACACAATTGTACAACCTTTTAAGGCGACTTGTTGCAATTCCTGACGTGCTTAAATTCTACAGAATTCAGAGAATGTTGAGATGCATGAGACAATTATTTCACTAAAGAAACAGATAAATTTCTTGGATAAAACTGCAACTAATTATCAGCATGTTGCTGATAATCAGACCGACTGTTCTAGAGATGTATTGGGAAAATATGACGAAGCACAATCAGTCAAAAACATGAATGTAATAGTTTCTCAAGTGCAGGGAGGAAGCAACGATTCAATTAAAAATTCCGAAATTCTTGTGCAGGTTCTCTCTCTTTCTGGCACCTTCTACGGAAGGAAACTTCAATGGATAAATTTGGGAACCGGTTCCTACATGGTTTTGCTTGTTTGTGTTTCACTAGGAGTGATATAATTTTCATTATAAAATTGTGCAGGCAGCTGAAATAGAGAGTTTAAGGGAAGAGAATGTGAGATTGGTGGAAGAGAAAGACGGGCTTGAAATTCAAAGTCAGAAACTTGCAGAGGAAGCTTCATACGCAAAAGAGCTGGCAGCAGCTGCAGCAGTTGAACTCCGAAACCTGGCTGAAGAAGTGACTAAACTTACATATGAAAATGCAGAGCTGAGTGGTGATCTGTCAGCTGCAAAAGAGACACCTGGCAAGTCAAACTTGTCTCCAACATCTTATGAAAGCAAGCAAAATATTAATAATAGTTTTCAACTAGATGGGAAATCAAAAAAGCGGGGGAATGAATTTCTTGTTGAGGAGTTGCAGAAGGACCTTAGTGCTAGACTCCAAAGAGAAGCTGCACTAGAAGCAGCTCTATCTGTGAAAGTCGAAGTTGAAGCTGACCTAAGAAGGACACTTGATGAAATAAAACACCAAAAACAAGATTTGGAATATGAGCTTACAAGCATGCAGATACTGATGTCAAAGATGAGAAAGTCTGGCATTAATGTTGTGGACAAGTCAACGGTTCATGTGCGTGATGATGTACAAACCAAGGTTAAAATTGGATATCCAACATCTAATGGTTACTCTCATAGGAAACAGTACAAAGAAACTGAAAATTTTGGAAGCATGGAAGATATGATTGTATTAGAAGAACTAAGGGCTAATTATCAAAGAGAGAGAAGAAGATGCAAGGAACTTGAAAATCATATTTCTATATTGAAGGTATCTCATTCTGATGATCTCATTTCATATTTCATTGATACTCCAAGATAATATTAATCATACTAATTATCTGCATTGAGTAAATTTCTAGACTTCTTATCTTAACTAAGATTGGGGGCGAGAAAATGAGTTTAGGTGATTTTTTTAGGAAAGATGATGAAGAAAGAGAAAGTTGAGAAAAGCTAGACTGAAAAGGGAAGAACAATGAATGTCTTCATGATTATATATGATTAACTCATTCTATAAAACTATAATTAATAAAATAGAAATTTCTGTCATAGAAATATAATTAGTAGATAAACATAAATTGCCCAAAATGGTTATTTCCTTTGGTGGTCATGTATATGGCATTAGATAAGCCTAGACTTGGTTTTCTGATTTTCATACGTGAAGAAAGATCGGAAATGATATTACTTTTAACCATGTAATAGGGTGAGGATATCGCTGGTCTGGATGTTATGGCTCTTGAGGAACTACAAAACCTTCATATTGAGGCAATAACAAAGATTTGTCATGCAAAGGTGACATGTCTTACTTGTCTGTAATCTTCTACCTAATAGTATAATCTCTTGCGACCAATCTGTGGTGACTGATTAATGTTATTTAACATCTTGCAGTACGCAAATCAAAACTTGTAGCATCTTTCTGCTGACTGCTGAGTGTTATAGACGGAGTACTCGAAGTGAGTAGCGATTCCTTTGCATACGCACTCTGATTTTTATTTTCTTAATTTAGGTTTTAACTTAATATGCATATTACTATTGCAGATACAGTATACTTTATAACTTACCAAAATACTGACAACCACCTGTCAATCATACTTGTGCTGGTGTATGGAAGCAGTGAAAGCCGTATCAGTTAATTTAAGTAAATAACTAGTTGCTACCGATGGGTGTTGAGGCCGCACAACTAAATGAAATTTTCGCTAGCAAGGATTGGTAACTGTAGCTTGTGTCATTTGATAGTTTCATTTACAATTTCACAAAATTAAGCTTATGAAGCCCAAAATATTGTACTAAGGTGACAAAAGAATCTATGTATATATATGTTGTTCCACATGGAATTGTAGATGCTATCTAATGTACATCCGAGCGGCTTCACAACAACTCATTGATCGTCTATATTTTCGAAAGATGCAGGGAAACCATTCCCAAAGATACCCAAATTGGCTGCGTATGGGTGTGGATTACCTTCCAAATCACGATCCACACTGGTAATAAAAAAGGGAAAAAAAAAACACTCTTGTAAACACTTGATGTTGCTCACAATTATATAAGAAATCATAATGTAAACATATTACTTGGGAAGCTTATCACAATTTGCAGAAACCCATCCAATCTGCTGCTTCTCGTTGTCATAAATGACCATTCTGTCTTGTAAAGAGATGTCTGACAGCGCCAAAAGGTGTATTGCCATCAAAACAACAACAAAAAAAAGAGAAACAAAAGTGGAATTGTTTATACTTAACATTTGACATGCCTTACCTCCGATTATGTTGAGACTTTCTAGTCCTACTTCAGTGCCATCTAGAATCCCCAAGCAAACATTGCCATGTTTCTGCGAACGGACAGTACGTTAGACTATTTCATTTGTTCTCTTAGCTAGAGATTTAGTCTTAAACGGATCTCACAGTGATAATAAGATAAGCTTCTGGCGGTAGCTGCATCTGCACATTCTTAGTTTTTGTGAAGCTAAATGCAAGGGGTTTGAAGTATTTCTTGATATCACTTAACGATTTGAAAGATTTTGGACCCTTCCAACAAATTGGAAGTGATGAATCCTCGGTTGCTCTTGTCAACTGTTTCCCCTTTAAATCATCAGTCACCTGAATCATCATGATCAAGGATAATTAACTGAAGATGTCTAACTAATGGCCATATAAGACAATGAAATTTATGGCTAATATTGAGGCTCTCTAGTTTCTATCTCACCAAATTTACAACAGCTTGATACGCAAGGGAGTTGAAGTATGTGTAAGAGCTCCCACTATCGAAGATAAGTTCAAGACCCTTAACTTTAGTAGTCTTTCCATTGAACAACAGCTCTGCTGGTCCTGAGCTGTAGTGTTTTCTGAAGCAGTGATTGTTTGCAAGCACTCAAGAGTGGCAACAGATGATGCATGTCTGAAACAAAAACCTAAGAAGGAAAAAATAACTTCAATTTTAAAACTTACTCCGAAGAACTATGCACCATGGATGTCCAAACAATTCCTGAAGAGGGAACGGGATCATCTCCAAAGAATAAAAACCCTCCTCCTCTTGTACTTAGGCAGTGTCCAACTACATTGCGTATCAGACCCAAAGAATGAAGCTGAGTTAATATGCTAGCTCTGCCGTTGCCAAGGCCAAGGACTCCTGCCGTAGAAGGTGGGGAGGTAGAACCAGAATACTTTTGATCATATCCGCACCTAGCCATGCAACAGACAAAGCAACTCTTAATTATTCACAAAGGAGAATGGTAACTTCTTTCCTGTGAGCTGATCAATTTTGTTCTGTTGTTCTATTTACTTACGCAAAATTTCACCATATTTTTGTTAGCATTGTAACTTCACTAATAGAAATTACTAATTATGTCCCATTAGAATAAACTTCTCTATAAATACTTGTAAAAGAAGAAAACTAAAAGCTAAAATGAATTGAGCTTTTCCTACCTAAAATCAACTTATGCAACAATTCTAGAAAAGTTAAATGAGAGAATTTCTATAAAAAGTTAACTGCAGAAGTTTGTTTTAGCTCATGGGAGGTCAATTCATTTTACCTTCTTATTTTCTTTGTCTATAAGCGTTAGTGGATAAGTTTATCCAAACAGAACATCAGTAGCAGATACAACCCGTGTCACTCACTGTAAACAAAAACACTCACCCAAAGGCAATCTTAGGGTGCACCACAGAGCCATTGGTGAGTTGAAAAGCAATGTGGTCCCGGACTAGCACACCCAGAGATGATCCATTATCTGCATACTCAACTTCATAGTCACATTGGTCATCTGGGGAAGCACAATTATGGTCTGTTGATAAGTGCACTTCAGAACACAGTTGGTCCACACATTGCACAAGGTTGTGATTGGGTTTATAAAGTTGCACACGAGGCTACAAAGATTGACACCAGGTGAATACTGATTCTGAGGATAGAATTCAGAAAAAGGCCTAATATTAGTTTAAGCATCGCATACCTTGGTGCAACCTTTACATGGTGCATCACATTGAACCCAAGTGATGTCACTACCCGAATCTATGTCAAGGTCGTAAAACTTGGGCGGATGGCCAATGTTGAAAAACACTGTGTAATGCCTGCATAAAGAGGATAAAGATACTTTTCATGGAACCATCATAACTTAAACTTAACATTAACAACCAATTCACTATAGAAGTTCAACAACCACAGTTCCTTGTGTTTCCCCCAAAACATGCATAAGCAAAAAGTGAATTATTTTGTTAATAGAGATGGGGTCCAACTACCCCACCCTTCAAAAATAAAGGACTAGAAAAAGTTAAGAGGCTAGTCACTCCTACTTTTCATTCTTCTCTAACTAAATTATAAATTGAATGGTAGATGAAACTCAATGAAACAGCAGATATGAAAAGTCTAAGACTAGATCAGGAATCAAATATACAAGAACTGATCAAAAACAGAATTGCACTTTTTTTCCAATTTTAAAAAATATAAGAAAGCAGGACAAGAATGTTTCAAAGAAAAACCACAGCTCAACTTAGAACAGAAATACCAGAACAAAGTCATCCAAGAAAAAGAAAACATTCAATAATACTAAACAAAAACTGAGAGAAAAATGAACAGTAAGAAAGTGATTAAGAAGTTTGACCAAAAAATAATGATAGAATGACAACATACCCAAGAGGGTACACATTTCCCTGAACTTTGAAAACAGCTGAGGAGGAAAGGCGACGTGGGGTGGCGAGGTTCTTGACTTTGTGGGGTTGATTGGCTGCTGAGAAAGAGAGTGGGAAAATGGCAGAAAATAGAAGAAATGATACGAAAAGCGAGTGCAATGTTATTCCCTTGCTTCTAAAATCCATCGTTGGAAAGAACTTTATGAATGAAAAGGGGAAAAAGGTTGCAATGATACAAGGAAAAGTTGTCTTAGAAACAAGTGAAGAAATCTCGAAAGAAAAGAAGAACGAAGGATTTTCTGTGCGGTGTCTATTTTCTATCTTAAGTTTTTGGTCGGGGGCAGTTGGCATATACCAACGTTATTTAATGCTTTATTTTACATTTGAATTTTTTTAATACGTTTTTTTATTATTGATTGGGATTTTTCGATAAAAATGTGAATTTTAGAAGTTACATAAGAAGTTTTGGTATATGATTTTTTTTATATTCATAAACCACGAATTTTGCAAATTATGATTTCTAAAAAGTTAAAACAGTATATGCTTGATAAATTTTTTTACAAACATTCCTTAAAAATAAATTTTAATATATTTCTAGAATTTTAATTTTTACCATATTAAGTTATATGATAAGAACAATTTGATATTTTCACTGCATTTTTTAAATTTTATTTTATTCTAAAATTTATTCTTGTATTAACTGTTTATGCTAAAACCCTAACTTTCTTTAATTTCAATTACTTTACTTTTTCATTACATCTTAACGGTATATACTTTAGAGTTTATTAAAATGTAAATTATTATATATTTGAACTAAATTAAAAGATATAATTGATATCATATACTCGGCGGATAAAACTTTAGATTATATTGTGGTTATTTTACAGAATTTTGTTTTTTTTTTTATTGCGGACTCGATTTATTTTAAAAGCGTTTTTTTTTATTTATAAACACTATAAGCTCGAGATTTTAAATAGGCATTGAAATGCAAAAACAATTCCAAAAACACTCATTCTGAAAGTATTACAAACACCAAATCAATACCAAAATATTTACTCATTCCTAAATGTTTTTACATTTTTTTAAATTTTAATCATTTTTAAAATAAATAAAAAATTATAAATGTTATTACAAATATAATTAATATAAATATATTTTTATAAATTTACAAATATTTATGTATGCCAACATATTATATTTATAAATAAAATTGTAAAAATAGTTAGTTTAATAATAAAAATTAAATTATAAATATAGTAAATACATATAAAAACTAATGATGCTTTTATTATTATATTTTAATTAAATATATTTTAAAAATATAATAATTTATAATTTAAAATATGTTCTTAATTTAAAATATAATTTATTTTTTTATATTTTTATTTAAGTTCTTCTTCTTACTAGTCATTGAGCATCTTCAGCTTGTTTGAATCTCTTTCTTTCACCAGATGAACTTGATAGTGAGAGATGCATTAAATGTATTTCATGCAATATTGAATGTTTTTTTTTTCCTTTTTTACATTACAATAGTTGGATCTACTTATCTTATTTTTGAACAATGCATTTTTTTTGGTTAATCTAAATTGTAGTGTCATACGATGTAGACAATTCGTTCAAAGTTGACAATGCTCAATTGAGGAATTTGTTGAAGAAAAGTAGTTTCAATTCTGTCTAAAAGATCTTTTGATGTGACTTGTAGTGCAACATAAAATAAATATGTATATATATATATATATTTTATTTTGTACGAGAATAATATGCACTTATCATTTAAACACATACGTGTCATGCAGTTGCAAAATAACACTACATAGTGTTGTATCGTCTGTCAGACGAAACACTTACATCTTACATTATCTATTATTAAACTTAAATTATTGTTTTTCACATGAAACATGATATGTTTTATACTTAACTAACTTTAGCACTTAATCAAAATTATAAGGTATTGAAATTTTTCTCTAACTTAGATTATTTACCACGTTTTTAGTGCATAAATATTCATTTTTAACTTGGTACATGAGTTGTAAAAGAGGGATTAGTTAGAAATGATCTTATATTGTAGGTTCTTATAGATATATATTAATTTTCTTTAGATAGGTGATGAAGACATAAATATGGACAAAAAACTTTCAAATTATGAAGAATTTGGTTAGTGAAAGATATAATTCAGTAGATCATCAACCATTGCAAATAATTATTTTACTATCATTTTGCTTATCAAGGACCTATTAACTTGGTGAAGGATTCAAATTACAATTAATATATTTAACTTTCCATTTTACTCAGCACATGCATTTTTTGCTGAATGCACTTTAATTCATCTATTCTTTACAAGTTTTCTTCTACTATTATAGCACCTTTAGATTAAAAAATTTAATTCAGTTCTTCTTACTTTTTAAATTTTAATTGGTTCATTCTTCTTCTTTATCTCTTTATTTCCCAACCATGCAATTTAATTTTCAGAACTTCATAGTTTTCTTTATGACTATCTAAATTTCAAGGTTAATTTTTGATTCATTCTTGGTTTATTACTTCGAGATTTTGTTTTCTATGGTTCTAAATGTTAACATTTTGCTTAGTGAAACTTCTTCTTCAATTTGCATTTTGAATCGAATTTAGGTTTACATAGTTTTTTTCTTGAATTAAATTCATAATACTCATTTTAATTGAATTATGAATAATTTTGATTAGCTGTTTGAAATTTGAATATTAGGAACTTAATAGGTATTATTATGTGGTTAAGATAGAATTAGTAGAATTACTAAATATTTATAAAATCTCAACCTAGTTTTGAAATTGAAATTGAAAATGAGATTAAATCTTTATGCTCCTTGGGAATGTGATATAGATAAATCCACAACACTACATTAGTTGTTAAATCTTGTTTGATGCATTTATGTGACTAAAGCGGTATATTGTTTTCAAAACTATAGTAATCTTCTAGTCAATACTTTACTAAAAGAAATTGTGAGAAGCACCTAGCAGTTATGGTACACTATGCCTCTCTTCTGGAAAAACTATGGAGTTTAGTTATGGTGCACTATGCCTCTCTTGTGGAAAAGCTATGGAGTTTTGTTTCCTACTTGACCATGAGATCACACATAGTCCAATGAATTGACATCCTCCATTGGTTATTTTTCTATCAACTCTATCCCTAAAATAATTTTTTTGCAAAATTCTTCTAATCTGAAACTAACATTTTTCTCCTACCACCAGTACATATTAGTAGATCCTACAAAGCACCAAAAGATCCTCTTGACACCTTCTAATGAGACTTTTTTCGACCTCATGGAATCTTTCATATAGTTAGACGTTATGCATAATGAGACGTTATGGCATTTTGGTTGTAAGGTAGAGTAAAGAACCAATCATACCTCAGTAGATTGTCTTATCTATTTTCTTACCATTCATACCCTCATTAAAGGGTTCACACATATGTGTGGGAGTCTTCATGGGTTTCGCATCTGCCATGTTGAATGTCATCAACATCTCCTTGATGTATTTTTGCTAATGTATGATGATATTCTTTTTCCGCTGCTTGATCTAGAGCCCAAGAAAGAACATAAGTTCTTCCATCATGCTCATCTCAATTTCTCTTTGAATTAAGATAGAAAAATCCTTGCAAAAAAAATCATTAGTAGCATTGAATATTATATCATCCACATAAATTTAGACAATAACGAAATCCTTGTTAGGTTCCTTGCAAAATAAGGTTGTATCAACCTTTCTTTTGACAAAAACCATTTTTTAAAAGAAAAATTCTCAGTTTAACATACCAAGCTTTTGGGGCTTACTTAAGATCATATAGAGCCTTTTTGAGTTTAAAAGCATGATTTGATTTTGAAAGATATTCAAATTTAAAGGTTGTTTAACATAGACTTCCTTTCAATAAAAACACTTTTCACATCCATTTGAAAAAGCTTTATGTTTTTAAAAGTAGCAAAGGCTAATAAAATTCTTATTGCCTTAAGACGTGCACTAGGTGTAAAGGTTTCCGTGAAGTAGATACTGTTAGAATAGGTAGCCTGCAACAAGAGAGAGGCTTATTTGTTTTCAGAAGATTTCCGTAAATACTGGAATCAGATTGAAAACTCAATAAAATCAACTAATTGATTTATCTGTTCAATTGATTATAAAAAGCATAACATGTATATATTAAAAAAAAATAAATCAGTTGTTACAAGAATTCAACCAATTGATTTAAACACAAAACACTACAAAGTAATTGATAAAATAGATATTAGAGTGAGAGAGAGATTGCACTGGAGATTTATACTGTTTTACTCTTACACTAAGAGTTGCATCCATTACTAAGAAAACCATTGAGAATTCACTAAACCAAACACATCAGGTTACACAAGAATAGTCAAAAGTGTAGATCTTGAACCTTACAAGAACACAACACTCTTAACCACACACAAAATTCTGAAACCCTATATGAATATGCTTATAGAAAAATAAAGTGAAAATAATAGAGTTTGAGTACACCTGAATTATTACAAATGAAGCACAACAAAAATGTAAACCCATAAATCTTCTTTATAGAAAAAGAATGATCCAAGAAGCAAACTAAAATATCCAATAATGATTTAAAACTTTTTATTTTTCTCTTTTATGAAAATTTGTTATTTGAAATGATCAGAATACATCCTTATATAAGGTAATAATGATTGTAAAAGTAGTTTGATCATTTAATAAAAAATACTTGAATAGAAGTAATTTCAACTGAATAATACATAAATCAACTAATTAAAAAAAATACAAATTTAGAAAAAACAAACATTTAAAGGAGATTATTATTCAAGTAAATTGGACCATAATGTAATGCAAATTTATACAACAAAAGCTACCTAACCAAACACGCACACAACAATAAGTTTTCAATACATATTGGATTCATCAAAGCTTATTGGTCAACAAATACCTTCTTATTGATTATGGCCATGTGCAACCAGTCTAGCTTTATTTCTTACCATTTTGTCATCTTTATTTCGCTTGTTGTAGAAGACTCATCTTATTCCAATCACGATCTGATTTGTAAAAGGAGGCACAAAAGTCCAAACACTATTTCTGGTGAGGTGGTTCAACTTTTCCTCCATGACTTGAATCTAATCTTTGTCTATCAGAGCTTCTTCTATATTCTTTGGTTTTACTTGAGTCATTAAAGTCAAAATAGTTCCATCTCTAGAAGACGACCCAGACTTGAAATCATTGCTTCTCTCATCTAAAATTTGATCTCAAGGATGAGATGAAACATACTTTTAGTCCCTCTTCAAGGTCTAGTTCACATGATCTGGCTTAGATGGATCTTCGTCTTACACCTTCTTTGTATCTGATTCTTTCTATGTGTCTAATTCTTTTTATGTTTCTGATAACACTCCTTCGTCTAATATCTTGCTTGATATGAAGATATGCAAAATCTTTATTAAGATATGATAGTCTCTTTCAGTCTAAGCAAAAACATTTATGGTTTCTTTAACAACCAAAGTATGAGATTTAAAAACTTTGTAAACCTTTTATTTGTCTTAGCAACCATGCAATATACATTTATCAACCTTGGAGTCAAATTTTCTAATTTGATCCTTGGTCTTAAACAAGAACAACCAAAATAATGAAAGTAACCTATATTGGGTCTTTTGTTACTCCACAATTCATAGGCGTTGGAAAAAAAAAATGTTAAGTTAAGCTTGTTAGAATATATGGTCTTAAACGAGAGGGGGTGAATTGTTTAAGAGGGGTTTTTGAAAACTTTTCAGGTTTAACAAATTTTTTTGTGTGAATCCAGAACAGGAATCAAGTTAGCCAAGAATTTAAGCAATTATACAGCAAAGCAACAGAAAAACAATCAATTCTTTCTTCGAAACAATCGGTTGTTTATATCAGCAAAGCTTAAAAAAGAAATTAAATGAGTTCAAAGTAAGAGAGAAATACACCAACAATTTATACTGGTTCACTCTAAAGCCAAGAGCTACATCCAGTCCCTAGAATACCACTGGGTAATCCACTAAGCAATCAAACCAGATTACAAAACACAAACCACCAAAGTAGTGACCTTGAACCCTTCAAGAAACACACTACCTTTGG
>Ga0123342_1001947_pt1 | contig 34614 bp, 22 predicted proteins | sample Turbeawhitnodule_FD_89960 | JGI IMG/M metagenome (GOLD analysis project Ga0123342, IMG submission 89960) | Root nodule microbial communities of legume samples collected from Mexico - Turtle bean Mexico white nodule | ecosystem: Host-associated > Plants > Roots > Nodule | place: Mexico: Nepantla... | reverse complement strand
GCATTCAAAATTAAAATTATTAAAAAAATAATAATTTATTATTTATTTATTTATTTTTAAAATGGTGCTAGATAGGGAAATAAAAAATAAAAGAGTGCTAGATAGGAAAATAAAAACAAAAGGATGCTAGATAGGGAAATAAAAACAAAAGGGTGCTAGATAGGGAAATAAAGATGTAAATAGTGCTAGACAAGGAATTGAGCCTAAAAACGTATGCAGCAAAGAAACGGCCTTCTCCTTTTAGGTAAGAGATAGGGAAAAACATTGGGCAATACCTCAATTCTGTTTATTATTCTTTGGATCGGCAACGTAGATAAAAGTTGATAAAATGAAGGTTTAAATATATTTTTACGCTATGATGAATGTTAAAAAATTAATTAAAATAATTAAGATAAAAATATTTTAAATTAAAATAATTAGATATTTTAAATGTACAATTTAACTAAATGATATATTTATTGTTTAATATAAATAAATAATTATATATAATTTTATTTTTCAATAAATTTTTTATATTTTATTTTTATTATAAATATAAATTTATTTTGTATATATTAATTTATAAAATTAAATATGTTTTCATTAAATTAAAATTATTTTTTGTTCCTAGTCCAAACTTACCATTGATAAGAATAGTTTTTTTACTATAAGTATTTAGGATATTTAAAATTTGAATTATAGATAAAAACTAATTCGTGCTATAGTATTTAATTCTAATTTATATTATAAAATAAAAATTTTAATACATCATAAATCAAAGTTTTATTTATAACGATAAAAATAATAAAGTATGGTTACTAATAATAATATATTAATTGATTGCATGACTCTTCTTTTTCTATATATTATAAATTTAAATCTAATATAAAATAATTGACTTAAATGTTATAAATTCTTGTAAGTTCTATTATTTGTAAATCTTGAAAATTTAGGTCATTTTTTTAAGTCTATATTATTAACTATAATGTTAATTTAGTACCAAAATCAATTTTGAACTCGATCAATCCTTTAATGTTTAAACCAAAGAAAAAAAAGTATCCCGTTGATAAGATTACATACATTTAGACGATGAAGATGCTGCCTGTTTCATTGCCCACCAACCCATTCGACTAATAAGATGACAAATAAATTCTGCAGAATGTTGTCATGATAAAGTATACAACAGTATAATTATAAAAAAAAACTTATGAAAAAGAATCGAAAAATGCTCCTAAAGGTAGGACATTCAAAAAAGCCATTAAACAGGCCTCAAAGTGAAAGTTACAACTTACCAATAAAAGAACACTATAAACTAAAATTACACATCAAATTTCAAATAATAAAGTGACCAGACAACGTTAAATTCCTGTCCACTGATTTCTTAATTCGTCTTCACCATTCGCCACCAAATGTGCCAAGTCCACTGAGAAATGTAGGAGAAATCCCCCATTGCCTTGAATCCATGCTAGGGTCGGTACAAAACTTTCTCCATGTGCACACTTCCTCTCCCAACAATTAGAACAAGCTACCTGTTCTTTTTTACTTTCTTAATACGCAGGGAACTGTCTGGAGTACGACTATCAAACTTGCGTTTTATCCCTGCTTGTTTAGGTGCTCCACTCTCCATGTGCATTTTTGCTTTAGCCTTTCTGGCAGCCACTGAAGGCCTCTTTGTCTGGCGTTCTTTTGGGTTTTCTCCACCGTGGGTTTTCTTGTGCACATCTGATTTGGTTGCACGTAGACCCTGATAAGATGCATTGGTTTTTCTGTTTGACCTGTTAATACTGCTCGAAGGAGACCGTGAAGCCACAGAAAATTTCTTTGCAGGAGTACCAGGAGCTTGTGTTGAAGATGGGTTTGGCCTTTTAGAAGGGGTAGGAACTTGCGTTGATGATGGGTTTGGCCGTTTATATGGGGTAGAAGCTTGTGTTGATGATGGGTTTGGCCTTTTAGATGGGGTAGCATCTGCTTTGGCATGAGAAAGTCTCAACTCTCGGTCTCGAAGTCTCAACTTCCTTTTCTTAACAACAAATTTAGCAGCTTCCTGCATTTACAAGACAACTTTAATAATAATAATAATAATTTATTGACATATGGTATAAGACATGAAAAAGGTTTGAACATTCCTTATGCCACTTTTATTTTGAATGCAAAAACACTACACCTCTAATAACAACCTAACATGTCTAAATTTACAACAAATCAAACACCATTTAGTAAACTTGAAGAATTAGCAGTATAAACCAAATGAAGTAACAGTTCATTTACACGTAGTAATCAACAGAAGAAACCCTAAAATTTTCATTCTGTACTCATACACTAAACCGCACTCAGAAGATCAGCAGTTCTGGCCAGAGGGTCGTACTCCAGTTTTGGCCAGACTACTGCTATGCAAGCCAACTGAGGGTCATCACGCATCACCCCAAGTTGAATCTGCATTGGGATTATGGAAAGCTTCTCTAATTTATTTATTTTCTCCTAATTGCACAAACAAATTTTACACGTTTCGTGATAGAAAATGAGGAAATGTGAAAGGAAAGAAGAAAAAAAATGCAAAGTGACATTGTTTAGATTAAAGAAAAGAAACTGAAAAGGAAGAAGATTTGAGCTGAAAGTTGTAAGTGTATCTAGATGATTTGAAAAAAGAAAAAAAGAGATGTAGTTGGTTTAACTAGGCACTGACCATAATGCCCTTTGTCCCATATTATATTAATTTACACATAAGCTAAGACAAAAACCACATGAGAATGGGTTTTTTGGATTAACATTGCATTGACTTTACGTGCAGAATGAGTGTAGATTATGGATTAGCCATAATCAACTGTCGCATATTATGCCACACTTCGTTTGCAAGCCTGAAGAGGGAGAGGGGGATCAGTGCCTAGCTCTTCACGGGTAACAAAAGCAGGGTGTAGAGGTGTGGAATAATGGCACTTGATCTTGCAATAAGACTGGCTAAGCAAGAACACAAGGGAGAAAGCACTAAAGTCAGCGTACAATATGTACAATAATATACTGGGTTTATATCATTCATAAATCTAAACTGTAAGGTCTAGTCATATCTGCGTTGTCACAACGTAGTGAGCTTTACAAGAATGTGGAGTGGTGACTAAAACGTAATCAGACACAGGTAAACAGAGAGTAAATCATATGGACTTTAAATGTGGTACACAACAGACAGCTAACAGGATAACCAAATGCAAGATGACTTCTACTTTGAAGAATATAAAATGCAGATAGAAAAAATTAATAATAATAATAAAATTAAAAAAAAAATATATATATATATATATATACTATTTAAGTGGTGATCATATGTAAGATAAATGTTTAAAAATAAGAAAATGACTTGAAAAAAATTAAAATTTATTTAGTAAAAAATAAGGTCTCTTCATGGAATGCAGTTATTTATACAATAGACGCATTAACAACAGAAGCCAAGGAACATAAAAGGAGGAAAAGAATAGAGACGATCCTGCCACTCAGCAAACAAAGAAAAGGAGAAAACAGATATGCGGGAGGGGACAGAGACCTCTCTGCATAGCTTGGCACACGAACAGACAAAGAAAATTGTGGAATGTCACATAAAAAGAGGTTTGGTCAAAGACACATCCAGAGTGGCCAGAAACACTGCCAAAGCTGGCTCAGTACAAGAAAGGTGTTCGGTTTCACAAATCGGAAACACAAGTTTTTCTGATATAAAACATCACGAAATGGCAAAAATACCATAAAATGGCTTCTTAAATGTTGCATTAAAACAAGATAATAAATATGGGATTTTGCCCTGTGAAAGAAGAGTGGTAGCAGTAGCAGCATCAGGGGCCACAATTTTCCAAGATCAAAAGAACAATGGGCCACTACTTTTCCTGCTACCTCAAAACACAGCAACAGTAGATAAACAATGGTCTGAGGCATAACGCATTGCTACTCCACAATATCAAAGTCTCTAAGTCTAACTAATACTAAATTCATTGAAACAAGGTACCTTTTGAAAATGACATATATGTACCTAGTTACAAAAAGACATGATATAAAATATGAAGCGCCAACCCATAACACACCAAAGTAAGTAAACAAACAATCAAAACAAGGCAATCTATAGCACAAAAAGTATCTCCTTAAGAAATAGATAACAAGAACCTTTAAAAGGAATCGTACAAATGAAGAAATTAGGTCTTTATGGCCTTGTCAACCCCAAAAAACAGTGATTTCACAAAAGCAAGGGACACGAGAACATCCATCAACTATAAAATATTTGAACTAAATATGAAAAGAGCCTATAATAAGAAATAATATGAAAATGCACTATTCAGGCCCCTGATCATACCTTTGATTTAAATAGCACATAAGCAATACCCTTTCCAACATTAAGATGAGGATCTCGAACAACTCTGACAGCTTCTACACTTGATTCCAGGTTGGATATACCACAAAATAACTGATAAAGCTCTTCATCCTGTAGAAAAGGATCACATGATAGAACCATTAGACAACAACCACACAATTCTGTGACCTTCAAATATAAAATTATCTTAGAAACACACCTTCACATCAAATGGGAGGTTGCCCACAAAAACAGTTCTCTTGTTGTCATAAAGAGGAACACTTTCCCCTTTATGTTTCTTGCGGGGTGGACAAGCCCTATCAACACGAATGTGGTTTCCTTCAACCTACAGCCAGATGAATACACAATAATTTTTAAAAAAGTTAATTATTCCAATGAAAAGAAACACAAGGTAAAACAGCATATTTGATCCAATCCACATCAGCTTTGAGAACCAAGGACATACCAGTGACATGTTGTGTGACAAAGAAGCCTGTGCCGATTGCTCGGTTTTGAAAACAATGTATGCATGTACACTGCAAAAAAAAAATACAATGTGTCTATTAGAAACGCATAAAAAGGTATCCTTTACACAGAGCAGGCTTGTAGTCTTATCAGACTCACTACAAGTCACTCGAGTCCACCGGGAAAAAACTATACCTATTTGCAAAATAAAATATATGAAGGGAGCTTTTATAGTTATCCTTAGAATGAATAAGTAAATAAAAACAAACATAATGATTTCTCGAAGCCCAAAACAAACAGGTTTAACCTTTCTCCAAAATCAATGGAATCATTTCAAAACAAATGAAATATAAAAAGTAACCGCATTCACTACAAACGATTAACAATATCCTCATCAGTCATTCAATTCAGAACCATTACCTATCAGCAGCATCATTTATTTTCTTCGCGAGGATAGCTCCCTTTCTAGGTTTCTTGGTCTGGTTAACCAAGAAAAAAGAACAAACAAACATTAAATTATCATCCCAATAAAAAACAATGAAAACCTCAACAGTACAAAACAAACTCACAGGAGAAGAGGAAAACCTACATCTTGTATTGGAACAGAACGAATCCTCACAGACTCTACCTCACCAAACTTCTTAAACTCCTTCAACAGAATCTTCTTTTTCACCTTGAGAGGCAAATTCCCAACAAAGACAGTCCTCAGAAGCTTATCCTCGTCATCAAAACCCTCCTTTGAAACCATCGTATCAGCTGGATCATCCAACGTCTTCCTCTTGTTCCCAACAGTTTTATTCTCAATCCCTTCCTTTTCAACTTTCTCCACCGGCCCATATCTCTTCTCCTCCCACTCTCTTTCAACTTCATCCCGTTTCCTCTTCCTTTTCCCAATTGCTTCTGCACCCAAATCAAGGTCTCTTTCTTTTCCTTCATCGGTGCCGCGTTTCCTCTTCTCCGATTTCTTCAAAGCTTCGGTTACAGGAACTGGATCAAGGGCTGGGCTTATCTCTCTGTTCCTCTTCCGCTTCTTCTCGTCGCCGGCATCGCGATTCTCGGCGTCGCCATTGTAAGGGATTTGAGCGTTGTTGACTGTGTCGGAAAGTGAAGCAGGTTTTCTCCGAAAGGGGTTGTCGTCAGAAAATAGAGCGGCGGTTGCGGTGCCCTGTTCCGGCGCGTTGCCGAATAGCTTGTCGAAAATGCTGGAAGGGGATGAAACAGTGTCGGCTTGTTGCGGGTCCTTGGGTTTCTTCTTGCCCATTGGTAAATTGGATTGGAAAGAATGAATCGGAAATCTGTGAAGAAGTACTTCCAGAAAAAAGAGAGCTTTGGAAGAAACCCTAAAATAGGTTTAAGGTGGTCGAATGAAGGGAAGGTAAAGGCATTTGATATGTATTCAGATATATTTTGCACATAAAAGAAAAACTTGAAAACATAAATATTATAATTCCTATTTTTCTAACCACTAACAATGTCTCAACGATTAATAATATTAATTAAGTAATATTTTAATTTGTTGGGTAAAAACAATTATTTTTATGATTATACGTTTAGTAATATGATAATTTATAATAGATTTTTTAAACATATTAATTCTATTGTATATTCATGATAAATAATTTATATTTCAATTAAGTGTTATTTTTAATTATTTAAAAATTTAAAAATAATTAACTTAAATTAAAGATATTTCAAATTAGATATTGACTAAATTAGAGACTTGAAAGCTCTAAAACCAAATTTCCCAACAAAATTCATAAAAACCTCACAATTAAAAAAGTAACTAAAACCAGTTAATTTCAAGTTAACAATTTAGACATATAGTGGCTGTAGTTTAGTGGTAAGAATTCCACGTTGTGGCCGTGGAGACCTGGGCTCGAATCCCAGCAGCCACACTATTTGAAGTTTTACAGACAGTAGTTTTAATTAGTGCATTTTAAAAAATATCAGAATCAACTTACAACATTGATTCTATTAAGATTTTCAATTACAAACTTTTTTTTCAAAAGAACATGTGTTTCAAATATTGTTTTAAACATGTGGTTATTTGAAATAGATTAACTTAATTTTAATTTAAATAAGGTATAATAATTAATTATATTCTTTTTTTAAAGATAAGATACTTAAATGTCAAATAAGTTTCTCTCAAACAAGACGAACACTTCATTACATAACACTAGTCAGGATTAAGGTGAAAATGATAATAATTTTTTGTGAGATGTCTATATAAATAATGGTGTTTAATGAATTATGTAAGTGTTAAGTAAATATGATTGTAATCAAATTGTTGGAAAAGAAGACGAATAATTGAGGGACATGAATGTTGGTAAGTGACTTTATATCATTGATATGATTGTAATTAAATTGTTGAAGAAAAAAAAACTCTTATGATGTATTTAGAGTAGTTTGAAGAGATTACTCTCAATTCCAAATAAAATAATTAGTCACTCGTGTTGACTAGTAGAGAGATAGCAAGAAAAGAAGATCTAATGTGTTTCTCGTAAATTCCTGAAAATAACACAAAATTGAGAATAAATCGTTCATATTCATCTTATAATCCAAAAATATGTAAAAAGATTAAAATTATTAAATCGAAGGTTGAATTATAATTATTTTATCAATTAAAGTCCATAAGCGCTTATCTTTTTGTATGAAATATTACTGAATTATGACATTTATCAGATGTGCATCAATATCATAGGATTTTATTATCGTGGTTCAGTATTAGCCAAGTAGCTTTAAAGCCTAATCTATTATTTGTTGGTTCCTCTGCTTTATTTTTTTATATAATTATGTTCCTTTCTTTGTATTATTGTTTAATGAATATATGATGAATTCACAATCTTAATCTTTTGTTAGTCTTTATAATTATTTATTTTATTATTTTCTTTTCACTTTTTCAATTTCAATTTTTTAGGTTTTATCTTTTATTAACTATGGTCGCAAATAATCATGATCAAGGTCTCTAGTCATATTTTTAATCCTACAAATCCATATTTTCTTCGTTCTTGGGAAAATTTAACACTTAATCGTATTTTCCTCTCTTAACTAAGTAATTTACGTCAATGGAAACACGACATAAGTATTGCTCTCGAACCCCAATAATAACTTATCCTTCATAATTAGATCCCTTGCATGAAGCTTGGAAAGAGATACAATCAAATGATAATATTATTGCTCTCTTGTGAGTCTTCCAAAAAAAGCATTTAGTCATGTGTATGGATACAACTTTTAAAATATGAAAAGATCTTCAAATATCATTTTTCTCATTTTGATAAGTTTCACATTGCACATCTTTAAGATCAAATTTAAAATTGTCGCTAAGATTCAAGCATTTTTTTTAGTATCATACTTGTCTTAAGATCTAATGAAAAAAATTGGAAATGTATAGATATATTTTGCAATGTACATGTTTAACAGTTTGTTCTTTTGGCTTTGTTTTAAAGTTAAAGAAAAGGATGGGAATCATTAGATTCTTACGTGAATTTTATGGTATATATGCACAAGTTCGATCGTAGATAATCTTTATGAAACTCGTGACTTTTATAGTGAAATTCTTCAACATGAATTTTGTGTTCGATATAAGACAAAGGGCAAGGGAAATTCTTCTAATTTCAAGTATTCTACTAATCTATTTGAAATAGACTTAGACACCCCTCACCAATGCCAACTTGGTGGACAACCCAAGCCAATATCAGTTAAGTTTTTCAAAGTATCAATGTAAAATGTAAAACTATTTTAGCACTTATTTAGAAGTCTAAAACTCCTTCATACTCTATCAAATATGTTCAGAATTCCATGGTTAATCATTGGGTATTGCTTCCAATCCTCCTTTTTTATCCTTGATAGTAGTGTTACAAACCATATATATCCCTCCACATCTCTTTTCTTATTTCTTAATCCCAAGTGTTATGACAATCATATTTCTTTCTATCTTTTTGTTATTATTCATACTAAGCTCAAGTCTTTTAAATAAACAAACCAATGGAGGGTAATTTTTTTAGACTTTTCTCATGCACCAAAATCATCTACTTTGATAGTTATCTTGTCTATTTTTGTCTAAAAAAAATGATTCATTCATCAATTACATAAGCTTAATGAAGAAGTTTACATGAGACCACATTCTAGTATAACCATCTCTAACCCAACTCGTATATGCAAACATTAGAAATCTCGATAAGACATAAAGTAAGATAGTAGACTATGTAATAAGAAGCTTAATTTAGCGATTCTTTCTCTTAGATACATTCAAAGCTCTAAAATCGTTCCTCATATGTTAAGATAAACCAACTGTCTTTTGCACCATTATTAGTTTAAGTTGATAATGTTGTGCTTCCTATAAATAGTATCAATCAAGGTTATCAGACTCGAGAGTCTACTCAGACTTGTGGGAGGCCAGTAAACCCGACTTGTAGACTCGTAAGAGTCTACTTCACATAAAAATTTAACAAAAAAAATAATTCATGATACCAATTCCATAATATTGAAATAAGTATGTTCATAGACCAACAAAATAACTAAAACAACATAAATGTTATCAAGTTTAAAAGTCTCATTCATCTAATCCTCTAAGGTAGTAGTGGAAATGCTGAATTTGAACCACTTACAGACATCTGTTCTATTTCCCACAATATTCTTACTTCTAGGTGATAGTGAAAATGCTGAATTTGAACCACTTCCAGACATCTGCCCAAAAAATACAGTTTGTCCAAAAAAAAAAAAAAATACAATCTATCCAAAAAACCAAAAGAAATCCAATCTGCCCTAAACCCCAACCCAATTTTAAAAACCCAAACCCAATTGAAAAAACCCTAAACCTAATTTCAAAATCCCTAAGCCTAATTTCAATTCCAATATGTCATAACCCTAAAAATCTACACCAGCAGCTGAGCTGTGAGGTGTTACAACGACGCAATGCGATGCGGTGCGATGAGCAATGCAGCGTGACAAATGGTGCAGTGCAACGGAAATGCTAGCACGATGACAGTGAGTAAAGCACCGTGAGCGTGAAGAGTGTAACTAGGTAAAGAAACCCTAAAATCTAACCTAATCATAATGGAACACACCGTTTTGAACCTTTTTTTCACAACTCGTTTACTCAACCTTGAACTCGCGAATTTGACCGAGACTGACCGAGTCAACTCTGAGTTTACTCTGAGTCGACTCGCCAATTTAAGGGTTAACCCTAGGGTTTGATAACCTTGATCTCAATGAAATTAACAAAGTTAAATAAGAACTTCATAATAAGTTTCACATTGAGGATCTTAGTTATTTAAAGTATTTCTTAGGGTTTGAAGTTGTAAAAATCAAAGTTGGTCTTATTCTAAATGAAAGAAAGTATTGCTTGGAAATAATTTTTTAATATGAATGTTGTAAACTAGCCAATTCTCATGTTAATCCTTTTGTAAAGTTGAATTTTGATGGATACCTCGTTATTGTTCCTACTTCTTTTGGGAAACATAGGTTTTGTTGTTTAACAAAATAGCCAATTTGTTTTTAAACCAAGGACACCTCACTTGTAGACAATCTTAGAAATTCTAATATATATTGAGAGGAGCATTAAAAATGAGATTGTTCTGTTTATTCATAATGATCATAAAATTCACTTCAAGTTTTTCAAAAGTGAGCTATATGTCAAGTTAGCAGACAATCTCTTGTTATAAAGTATGCATTCTTTGATAGTTCTTTAATTTATGGAAATTCCATAAGTAATCTACCCTCTCCAAAAGTTATAAAAAAAAATAAAAATAAGTGTTTAATTTTAGCCTCCCTTACTTGTGGATTACAATGGATAAAGTATTATTATGATGATTTGTGTTTCATCATTTAAGTTTGGCTTTATCAGAAAGTGCTCATGTCATTCAACTTGCCAAAAGATTTTCCTTTCATGAAAAAAACAAGACATCAAAATTGATGGTCATATCATTCAAATCAAGATATAAGAATCTCTCATTTTTCTATCCCATGTTCCCACCTTGAAACGGAGTATTAGATCTTCGTTAGATTTTTATTTTCTTTATAGTACTTATCATCTTTTTTTTTAACTTGTTTTGTTTTCTTATGTAGTTATCTTTAAATATAGTTATTTTTTGTGTTATTCCATCTCTAGTTTAATGAATTCATGAAAAATCAACAACATGAGTAATTTCTTCTTTATCTTTCAAAATTCTATTAGAATTTGTACTTACTTTCTGTGGGCAGACTTTGTGGGTATAAATCTCCCCGTATAATTCATGTAGACCTAAAAAATGACTTTTAAGTTGCAATTACTTATTAAATATGTCAAAACAATAGGCATGGAGCCATTTACAAAAACAGAGGATGTGGATTATTCTATCACAACTTGTAACAAAATTCGTCTTGAATCTTTGTCGTATGAACAACTGGTACCAGAACAAAAATATTAGTTACAGGCAGAAACCGACTATCTTTTAACAGCAAAATCCATGATTTCCATCGACTGTAGGGTTGGTGAACAGATCTCAGAGCTTTTCATAACCCAGGAACCATGTGTTTATCCACACAGTTCACCGATCGAGACATACGTCAGGTCACATGTGATGAGAGAGATACGTCTCCAATTTGTCCATGAAATATTCACAGGTTTCTTCTGAGCAAGAATAATCTCAAGCATTTTGGTATAAATGATTTGAAGAACTCAATTCAGAGACAAAATGGCTGGAGAAAGACACATCCATGAAAGTGATTAGCCAAAAACTTATTCTTAGTTACTAACTAAAAATACACTTGTTTCAAACCCATCACAAAAAGAGAATCACTAGATTCGTGGCCAATATCAGACAGAGTTCGGGCAACAAATTTTAACATGGAAGGATAGATGCAGCTACTAAACTATGAAAACAAAAGGTGTTTGGGTTGAGAAGCTAGATACAATTTAGGGTTATGAAATCCAGAGCAACCTGGTATCAACAATGGATGCAATTAATTAATCAGCAACCAAGATTTGATAAGGAAAATTAGCTGCTCATGAACAAAATTTTAAAACTGCGTACTAAGACGAAAAATGTTAAGAAAACACCGCACATAGTTACATGTACAAACAAGTTACAAGTTACATGTTAGAGCGAGTAGAAGGAACGAAAAAGACAGAGATAGGTATCACTTTCAGTTCAGTCTCTCATTTTCCGGTGTATGGTCTCTTTTTGTAGCTTACGGTTCGACAAATCAAACAAACCACACCATTTATTGCTTTCTTGTAACGTAACCTTCACATTCAACGCCGGTTAGGAATATATATACTAACAAATAGGTGGCACTCTTAATTATTAGCAGCGATCATCTCATTCGCCGTTTTCTCCGTCATTCCTCCGTTAACTTCCTCTTCCTCTTCCTCCTCCGCTTCCCACATGAAGTGCGCGTACGATCCCAGCACAGTGCTGAACATAAAATAAAATAATTAATAATTTAAAATAATAATAATTACTGCTGTTATTTTCGTTATTCTCTGTTTGGCTATGCGGGAAAATGTGAGATTATGATTATACCAATCATTAGGATCGGCGTGAATGGCTTGGTCAAAGTAAGATTTGGCTCTCGCTTCGTCTCTCTGCGTTTCCCATATTAGCGATCCGTAGAGCGATAGCAATTCGCCATCTCTAGGGTTCGCTAGAATTGCTCTTGCGTAATATTCCTCTGCTCTTGTAGTGTCTTTCTCCACCTGCATCATCCGTTCAAATTAAAATCGTTGACTCTTTTTTTATTCAATGAATCAATGATCGTGCTTTGTTTGTGGAGCGTTTCACGCACCTCGTGGAGGAATTTGCCGTAGTTTCTCAGAAGAAGCGCGTCCGTCGGGTTCGACTTCAACATCTCCACGTAGTACGCGTCCATTTTCATCCTATCACCGCCGTTTCCGCCGGTGAGGGTCTCGTCGCCGTGATGGTCACCGCCGCCGCCACTTCCGGATTGTAGATCCAACGGTATGATCCCGAAGTAGCTCGGCTTGCGTATATTGGCGTCGGAGAGGAATTGTTCTTCGTGAGGTATGATCGGCGGGCACGATCCGGTGCGGTTCAGATCCCGGCAAACGTCGGGATTCTCAGGAATACGTTCCGACGAGGCTCTGTTGATCCCGTTTTGCGGTGCGTCCCTGCGGGCGTTGGATTGGGAATAGTGCATTGAAATCGTGGAAAATTTCGCGTGGTTCTTCTCGCCGGCGAAAGAGGCTTGACGCGAGAGAGCACGTCGAGGTGAACCGTGGAAAACCGGATTCTGGACCGGCAGCGAACCGGTTCGGATGAGAGAAACTCCCATAGTTTTGATAAATTGAAAAGGATAAGTGTTGAAAGAGCAATCAACCCCCTGACTTCTAAAAGTGCAAACGGACCCCCTTTATATATCTCGTGCTGCAAAACGAACGTACTTTTTTAATCGAATATCAGCCGTTGGATGCGATGAAAGGCTGACCCAGGTGAGCACTATATTACGACACGTGTCCGGTTGCACGTTCACTCCTGCGCCGAATTGTATATTTGTCCATTTATTACCTATGAATGTAAAAGTAAAAACACTATTCATTACTGATACCAATTTTGTGATCCTTTGAGTAAAAGAATTCAATGTGTTTTTTATTTTTTTTATTTCCAAATAGAAGTATTCAACCGAAAAGGCATCTTTAAATTTAATCATCACAATAAGGAATACAATCAAATTTAATTGGTTTAAATTGCTTAAGCTTTACTTTCGAGATTGTAATTAAATTAAACAAGGAATAAATTGAACGGGTTAATTAAAACAATAAGTTAATGATTATTACAGAGATTTGAAAAGGGTCTGAATTAGATTCACAGGAAGTAGCTGAATTTAGAAGTCTTCATCCACTTTTTTCAATCATGTGAATGCGGAAAACAAGATAGAATTGTCAACAAATCACAAGAGTTTGATTGTTTATGTTCTCTGTGTTTCTTAATTGTTTTTCCAAAAATGTTTAACCACAGATATTAAGGGATAATTTCTTGTTATTCTCTATAATATATGACGATATAGAATGCCAACTACAAGTTTAAGGATAAATTTGTCAACCTAAAACAAATCATAGCTATCTCTGTATGAACAAATTAATTACACAGTTTTTTTTCTTCTTGATACAAGGTACCAATAACAGTACTTAGTGAAATGAAATAAAAAAAATTCTCCCCCAATTCTGCTGCAGTGGACTTGATGTTTCTCAACTGTTTACCTTGAAAACAAAAAATATATTGATTAATGAGGTGAATATGTTTCTTAGCATTGCCTTGATGGATCCAAAAAACATTGTCTTAAAATTTTTGTATGTATATTTTAATAATGAAAATTGGGCACTTTAAGAGAGAAATCAAGTAAAAATTTCTTAAAAAAAAACAAAAATATTAAATTGGAAAAAAAGGAGAGTGAGACCACTATATTAGGAAAAACAAAATAAAGTAAATATAAATCTGAGAACTTTCAAAATTTATAAATTATCATCCTATATAGAGGATATATGTGAACAAATAAAAAACTTTGTTGGTTTTACATGTATAATCAACAAAGTAATCATTAAAGAGCTAAAGCTATCACCTTAAACACAAAAGTATAGAAAAGTGCAGAAACTTGTAACAGTGTAAATTGGGAGATTCCTGGTGTGGTTGTTGTATTTGTTGAGATTTTTTTTATTTTTTTTTGCATTTTACATAAATTCCAGAGACAGGAAAGCAGTAATGGCATGGTGGGTGTGATTTCCCATGTTCTCCAATGGTTTTCAATTGAAGATGGTTTTGTGTGAAATGAAGACAATTGAGTTGAGAGAAAGGGTCGCTTTTGTAACAGTGAATCTACCGGTTTTTGTATCAAAGTGTAATTTTTATTTGTAATATGAATAAATTATAAATTTGGATAAGTCTTCTCTCAGTATAAGAATTTGTAGGAAGAAGTGGTAATCAATAAACACGATTTTAGGATTAATGAAATTTGAAGGATTATTTTGATTAAAAAATTACATTGAAATTTATATACAACTTCTTAAATGTAAAATAAAAATAATTAAAATTGGTCCAGGTGTAACGACTTTAATATTAAATAAAAATAATTGAAGATTTCAATTTATTTTATTTTATTAAAGTCATATCACTCATATATAATTTAATCTATTTTATAATAAGTTTTCTTTATCCATTTTTATAATTACAAAATAAAACTACACCTTTTGATGTAAACTGAATACTATAAGATAAATCCTCATTGATCATCATAAATGGGATGGTTCAGGCAGGTCGTAACTAGTTGAAAATTTTATTTTATTATTATTACTTTTTATTTGAATATACATTAAAAAAAATAATCATGTATATATTTTTTTAAAATTTAATTAAATAAATATTTTTTTATTAATTTTATTAAATAAATTGATTTGTGAAATGCACTTTACATCAAAAAGAAAAATCATAATGATAGCAACAACTTTTAATAATGGTTATAAATAAACTTTTAAATAGTTATGAAGTTGTCATTATTAAAGTTATTATGGAAGTTTTGTATTTTAACGAAGGTTTAGACTGTCATTATTAAATAATATTTTAATAATGGTGAACTTATTAACTATAATATAGAAAAACTATCATCAATTTTTTTTAAAAAAAAACAGGCTGAAAAAACAAAGATGAATTTATGCAATTATTATTATTAATATTCCTTAAAACAACTTGTTAATAATCATGGTTAAAATGTCAAAACAATGACTATTTAATTAGTAACTGTCATTAAAACGTGAAAATAACAACAGTTTGTCTTTCCATAATTACCATTCTCCCATATGCATATTTTTGTAGTTAATGAACATGGATGGATTTATAAAAATAATTAAAACAATAATTGTATACAAGGTAACACAATGAAATAGAATTTTTTAAAATAAAATAACATAAAACACAATTATATTACAATATTATATCTGTTTTTTCAATTATGATATAGGATGAATTATTGATTATTAGTAATTAATATTTTATTTATGTAATTTATATACATTCATGAATTCTGTACTTTCTTTCTTATCCTTTACCAGGGGAAAAAAAGTAGGGTTGCTAGAAAATGTAACAATGCATTTGGACCCATTTTGCGTATCGTGAATTCACTTTGGAAAATGAGCCCCAGCCCACGAGAACTTCTGCATTTGCGTAACACGTGTACTCATTGGCCCATGTGATCTCACGTGATATAACGTTCTATGAGCCCAACGAGTGCCACTTGGATTTACTAACGTCGTTTAACTTCATTCCAATTTTCGACAAAAACAAATTGATTCGAATTTGTATGATTCCTCTCATGGGCTAAAACTTGTAAGAGACGTGGCACTATACAACTATTCATTATTCGTTTAATTTCAAAATATCATAAAAAAATAAAATAAAAATAAAAGTGGTACAACATATACCAAATATATAAAACACATGTTCCTCAAATATTCAGGAGAGAATCGTTTGCCAAAAGTATAAGATATATTAAAAAAAATACTTAATATGTCTTTTACTTTTTATTCGCACTATCTATTTTCATCTTTGTTTGGATGGTTGTTTATGTCCTATAACAAACATTATTACGATAAGGATATGGACATGAAAATATGTAAGATTTCTAAAATGTAGGACATGAGGACACAGATCTATATATTATATAATTATGAATTATATAAATTGACAATAAAGATTATTTTTTGGAGCAAAAAGATGTTTTTTATAACTGATTCACAAGGATTTGTTTCTTAATTTTATAATCATAATAACAATTTATACAATAAAATTTGAATTTTTAGAAAATTAATGTATGTTTCCTTTTTAAAATTGTGATCAGAAATTTAACAAATATTTTTTGAATTAGACACTTCACGGATACGTGTCCTACAAATGTCATACGAATATCAGTGTTTGATACGAGTATCAAACACCGACATGCCATTTAAGAGGAGTGTCCGAGCTTCATAGCTCATATATGAACAACAAAACTCGGACACTTTTGTTAAATTATTTAACTGTTACAATGTTGCGTTGATATAATAATAATATATATATATATATATATATATATTAGTATATAATTTTATAATAATGATAGTAACGTTAATTATATATTAGAAATATAAAATGTTATTCTATAATGTATATAAAAATTGTTTTAACTGTTATTAAAGAAATAATATCACTACAAAAGATTTATTAAATAAAAATTAATTTTAAAATTAAAAATAATTAATTACTATATTAATTAAATTAAATAATATTTTAGAAATTAAAAAATTATTGATATTTAAACTAGTTTTTATTATTAATAAATAATTTTAAATTAATATTTAATTAACTGATTATTAATTAAATTTAAATTAATTTTTATTATTAATAAATAATTTTTATATTAATATATAATTAACTATCAATATTTTATCTAACAGATTAAAATCTTAGTAATTAATGAAATATCAATTTAAAAACTATTTTATTAATAATATAAACTAATAGATATTAATAATTTTTATAATCTCTAAAATAATATATAATTTTATTAATATAGTGATTATTTATTTATTTTTAAAAAATTATTTAATAATTTATTTAATATATATATATATATATATATATATATATTTATCTACCCATACTATTAGTAAGTGTAGGTAAAACTACAAAATATTTTGACCTAAATAAATTCAAAATAAGTACATTCCAAAATTTTGCATCAACATAAATTTAATGTTGATAAAACTTATGAGGATATCTACTAAATATAAATAAGATTTTAAAAGAACCATTACCTGCAATTATTTAAATAATATAAATTTATGAAGACTATTAAATAACATAAATTTCTTAAGACTATTAAATATTATGTTAAGCCTATATTTATTTTTAAAATCTTATATAATTGTCATGTTTTTCACTGTGTATATATTATTTAATCCATATATAAAATGTATTAAGGTTACTGAAGAACTAAACAAGGAATCCACTTTTTCAATTTTTTGTTAACTACAAGAATAAGATACGTGTGGATATAGTTTGATCAGAACAATGATAATTTTTTTTCTTCATAAAACAGATAAATATGAGACAAATCTAGTGATGTTGATGTTAACAATGGAGGTTTAACTAGGTAATTGATCAGAATTGAGAACGGCTAAATAAGGGGATAATTGAAGCGTGTAAAAGGTTGTAATATGGTGCAGGTTCTCAAATACATCAAAATACTCGTTTTCTTTATACATAATCACAAAATTATACGTCTTATTCCTTTTTTTTTTTTTTATTGGATAAAAAGCTCGAAGTTCACTATCTAAATTTGGAAAACTAACTTAACTTATGATAATTTGATAAGTAATGTTACATTTTAACAAGTTTCAAATAAAATAATAATAAGTATGACAAATTATTTTCACACTTTAAAATATGTTATCTTAAAATTTACCATATGCTTGGATATTGGCCAACCATCTACTATACAAGAGTGTACATGTTTTTGTTAGCAGAGAAGTGTGAGATATTTACTGAAACCTGACTTGAATTTTTCCTTCTAATTTATTGTTTTCACCATCTATCAAATTTGAATATAAGATTTTATTAAGAAAATCCAAACCTAGTTTTATTTGGATTAATATAGTTTAATTAAAGACTTCCTTTATCTTTATATTTTTTTTTATTTTTATTAACTTGGTATTATAACTACATATTTAAGTGGGATTAATTTTGCATAATGGTATTATTTTTAAAAGTTTCCCATAAAATTGACAGAATATAAACGTTTTAGTTAGCAAATGCTTCTAATCAGCAATTCAGGAATGTGAAACCTGGGCCCGTCTCATGCTCGTAGACCTTCTTTCCTTGGTTCTTGATGCTGGTGACGCAATTGGGCTTAGAAAAGCCCATTTTGTTATAAAAAAAGTTAAGTTAGTTGGTTCTACAGGTTTGTATGCAGTTCCAATCTACACCTTCATATTTTGAAGCTGCACTCCCATAAAATTAGAAATTCCAACTTATCCTCTAATTTAGGATTTGTAGTTTTAATTTTGAATTATGTAATTTAAAGATGTTTCTTATGGATTTACATTGAAACGAGTTACTGTGATGTCAAATTAGATTTTTCAGGAGCAAGTTTCCAAACATTTAAGAAATCAATGACTTTATCTTATGGATACTAGTTTACGAAACATGTTTTGTCTAACATAAATAAATATTTCAATTGTATTTTAATCTATGTAACTGTTTCATTCGTAATATAAAATTTATATTTTAGTTACGAAATATAAAATTTATATTTTAAATTTTACATCCCAAAATACAAATTTTATATTTCAAATTATATATTTTAAAATACACAAATATTATTTTCAATATTTTAGAATCTGCAGTCTAAAAGGTCACCGTTTTATACAATTTAAAACTGAAATCTTAAAAATGAAAACCTAATGATGATTTTTTTTCATAAATTTGGAATTTTAAATTTTGTAGAGGTGCACCTTGAAAATATAGGGTGCAGAATACAATACCTAATTTTGTATTGTATAAGCGAATGTGTCACTCTGATTTTGGTTAACTGAATGGGTTTCTTTTTGTGTTGTCCGTGTTAAGTATACTTAAGCAGACTATGAATTACTCGGAGAGTTAAATAATAAAATAAATAAATTTTTAAAATTTAAAATTGAATATTTGAAAATTTGATGATTTTTTCGGATTACCTAAAATATAAAAATATGTATAGGTTATTCAATAAACAATACTCTTAGAATTAAGTTTCTATTTTTATATTTTGGTAAAAAATTAAATAATAAAAGTATTAAAACCATAAAAAGAATTTAAAAAATGTCTGCGGATTGATCCGCATTTCAAACATTTAACTCTGATTAAATAAATCAAACTACATAAACCAACAAAATACCAAAATCTGACCTATTTGATTTTTGGGTTAAATGAATAATTTGTAAATCCCAAGTAACACACCTCAGCTATACAATTTAATTATTATCACACGTAATCACATTTATAATATTTAATAATGAATAGTAATGTCACTAAAACGAATATTTCCAATGATATAATATAGATATAGTCAACGCTTCCAAGAACGGGAAATGATATTTTATATGCAGATTCTAATCAGATGATATTAACTAACTAATTACTATATAATAAAATTTTACAACAACTTATGTATTTGTTTTTCTTAAATAAGCTTTTAAGTAACGTGTTTTTTGTTTTGATCTTTATAATTTTTTATTCTTCAAAATATTAATTGTTTTTGGTTCTATTACTGGTAACATTAGGTAATGATCAGCGCAATGTGAAATGTTATTTAAAAAAATAACGATAATTAGTGTATGATATATAAACATAATGTTATAATTTGATTTTTTTTAAAATTTAGATGTCTAAAGTAGATGTCATTAGTTTCCATAAAATGAATTTAATTAAGAATCAATATTTTGAAGTGATTAATTTTTTGTAAATCAAAATCAAACGCACTCATACTTGATTTATATTTATTATTTTATCTTTAGAACATCTAAACATATTATTGTTTCATAAATATATAACATTATTCTGTTGTTTTGTGTAATTTACTTTGTAACTGTGGGTCGCTACCTAACACACTTATTTTTATGTTTCATGAGAACACCATGTTTGAACATACAATAAGAACTTCTTCTTTTCTGGCCAAGTGTTTCTCTTGTTGGTGGTTTGTCATAATTGGGATATACAAAAGTAGTTAGTCAAGATTAGTGTCGCAAAGTTTATTGACCGAAGAGTGTGTTGCGGGGAATTATCTTAATAAGTACTAAAAGATGTTTAAAATAGATTACTTTCGCACAATAAATCAAATGTATATTTTCCTGTTATACTTATTTTATATCTTATACTTATTTTATTTTATAGATTGAATTAAATTTAAAATTTATTTTTTAATATAATATTAGAGTAATTTAGATTTATCATAATAAAAAATTATTATATTAGGTCATCCGTCTTTAAATCGGTACAAAACTATTCATATATATATATATATATATATTTTTATGAATGAGTTGATAAATTTAAGCGAGTGTTATATTAAAGTTTCAGAACGTGAATGTGTAAAATCTCTTATATTAAATTTAAATAAAAACATTTCGTATATAAGTGATTACTTCTTATAATAAAATTAATTTTTTAATAAAAATAAGGGTCAACAAATACAAAAACACAAAATCTGTGTAATAAAACGAGCAATTTGAGAAGATTTTTTTTTTATAAAATATTATATTTTTAAAAATTGCTTTTACATTTAAAATTTGAACATATATAATTTTGGAATCCTTGAAATGTTTAAATGTTTAATTTGTTTTATAAAAGAAATAAGAGAAATAATGTCAATTTTAAAAGATTTCTATAATCACTATTTTTTTAATTAAAAGAGTGACAAAATTACATAATTTATCAAATATTTCAATCCAATTTTATTTATTACTGGATGTTTGGCAATTGACAATTGGGTTAGGAAATTTCCAGAAATCAGCTGCACTTCTAACAAGTGGCGAATATCGTGTTTTTTTCTATTTTGTTTTTATGCCACAATTTTTTTTTCTTTTATTTTTATTTTGCTTTATATTCAATGACAATTAATACAGTCAAACTTGAGACAATATAAAATACTCACAAGTCAGGTTTTTTCCTCCAATTTTTTTTTTTATATTTTCAAAATGGGCAACTTTGTTCTATTCCTAAAATGAATAAATTGCTAACCACAATAAAAATTTAATAAAATGAAACTGAGATTTTGAAAATAAATTAGAAATTGTATACAGGATTTAAGATTTCTAACTAAAATGTATTCCACATATACGATTTTAATATTAAAATATATTTTAACATATTAAACTAAAAAAAATCATATATATGAAATACATTTTCAACTTTATACGTTTATATATAATAATATAAAAAATTAAAAATAATTATATAATAAATATGTTTAAATATTTTAATATGTAATAATTTTAATATATATGTTTTTAGTATTTAAAATAGAAATAGAAATAATAGAAAATTAGATAAATTTAATTTATTATTATAAGTTTATTTTATATATAATTAAAGAAAATTAAGTTTTAGTATTTAAAATAAAAATAATAATAATAGAAATTAGATAAATTTAATTTACTATCATAACTTTTTTTTATATATAATTAAATAAAATTAGATTTTTATAAAAAAAAAATAAAATAAGTTTTCAGAAAATATTTTTTGTTATATAATTAAAAAAATAACTGAATTTTTATTATATATAATTAAAAAAATTAAATATAACTTTTTGGATTTTAATATATTAAAAATATTTTGAATTTTTAATAAATAAAAAAAATTAATCGAAAAGCTAAAACATAATAAAAAATGGATAAGTTTAAATTATTACATAATTTAGCAACATAAAGATTAACAAACTATTTATGAGATTTTGCCTTACATGGGTCTTCTTCGTTATCTCGGTGGACGTCTAAGTGGAGGTGAACTTTCATCATTATTGTTTTCTTCTTCGTTAGAAAAAATATTTCACTGCGATGAAAAATTGAGGTAAGTTTATGACACTTGTTGGTAAGGAAATTGGGCAGACATGTTGTTGTGGTGGTCCATAAAGTTGAATATTTGTGGTGGTTGATTGGGGGCGGATTGAAATTGGACTTGTTGTCCAAATTGTACAACATTTGATGAAGACCCAACATGATGACCCAACATTTGATGGTGGCCTTTGGAATAGTGTGGTTGACTATCGGGTGACATGTTGTATTGTTGTTTAAAAAAATAAATAATTTACAATTTTTTTAAAAAAAATCAATGTATGAATTTTAAAAAATAACAATATCAAATGGGTATAAATTGAACTTACATTATCTTCAGATGTGTCTACAGGTGAGACGTAGCGAATGGTATGAGTGGTCTACCATTGCATGTAAGTTGATTCATCATGCAAATGACCGTTTTCGTGGAATGGTACTCCCTCAATTAAATGGTTTTTTCGGTCATTCAACATTGTTATCCTTCTCTGATGATACTGTGGCCCATACCTATATGATCTCCCACGCATGTCTTCTTTGTGCACTTCATCGAGGTTGCATGGGTCGTGTGGAATGGGTTGACGATACCTGAATTATTGCATCATCCGATCTGCTTGACAAAATTCGACAATTGCAAAATAGATTAAAGGTACAACCACCCGACTTACAACTGCCACATCAATTGTAATTAAACCACTAATTTGAGGTCGCCGATATGGAGTCCACAAAAACTGTCAACAACAGGAAATAACATTATTAATTTGTTGGATTAATCATAAAGAATTTAGTTGTTAGAGGATGCATGTAGTTCAAGAAAGTGTCCCTGGAACAATTGTCGAATATGTAACTCGGCCTTTTGTTATATACGGTGTTAAAGACAACTTGTATAACATCTCCGAACGTGTATTTTGGGCTTTCAAGCCTTGCATTGATGGCTTTAATTACTGCAAGCCAATAGTCCAAGTTGGTGGAACATTCTTGACCGAAAAATACCAAAGAACTTTGCTAACTACAATTGGTCAAGATGACAACCAAAACATATTCCCTTTAGCTTTTGCAATAGTTGAAGGTGAAACAAAAGAAGCATTGATCTGTTTCTTCCGCCTGTTGCGATCACATGTCATACCGCAACAAAATATCTACAAGATAACTGACATAGGAAAGACCATTTTATCAGCATTAAAATCTCCAAAAAGTAGCTTGGGAAGGACATGGTCTTCTATCAATATATTGCATACGCCACATTGCATCTAACTTCAATAAGAAGTTCAACAATGCCAAGACGAAATAAACATGGGTATTTATCTTAATTTAATTCACTTATATTGATTATTCTTGTTGCAATACAATCACTTTAAATCATTTAATTTTTTACATTTCACAGGTTATGAAATGAAACAACCAATTGTTCAGGCAAAGTTGTTGGCTATAAGATCACAATTTCAGAAAGCTTTTGTCTGGATAGATCAAATACCTTTGAAAAAAATTGACACAAGCATATGACGAAGGCAGAAGGTATGGCCACATGACAACAAATTTAGCTGAGTGCATGAACTTTGTATTAAAGGGAACTCTTGTGAAGACAACTTTTGAAAGAACCAAATCTTGATTTGTTGAACGAGGGACGAAGATAAAGTGCATGTTACAAGTTGACCATCAATATCCAAAAGATATTACCGCCTTGTTACGGAAAAAAGAACAACAATCTGCTCTGTGTCATGTCCAAAGCTACAATAGACAAAATTCAAAGTTTGATGTTCAAGAGTTATCCATTGCTCAACTACAACGCCTACCTATGTCATACACAATAAGACTTAATGGCTAGTGGTGTGATTGTGGGGAGTTTCAAGCTCTCCAACTTTCTTGTCCTCATGTTATCGTTGTTGGTTTGGCATGCCATTTACAACTAACAACATTCGTTGATCCTATCTATAGTCCGAAGTATATTTTGAAGGCTTATGAAGTTGAATTTCATCCGGTTCGAAATGAAGATTATTGGTTTGCTTATATGGGATCAAATTTCATCCCAAACCCCCACATGTGTTGTAAGGAATCTGGCACACCAACAACTAATCATATACATAATGAAATGGATGAACCACTTCCAAATAAGCCTAAAAAATGTTCTTATTGTAAGAATGAAGGTCACAATAGAGCAAATTGTTCATATAGACAATAGTAGAATGTAGACTCTTGTACTAATTTTCTACTTTCTATGACAATTAAGTTTTCGGTTGACGTTCTCTTTTATACTTTTTCGATTAAAGTTTCTGTTTTATTTTAGTATATCGAATTTAGAATTTTACCAACTTAATTTTATATTATGGATTAAATTTAATTTAATATTTTTTAAAATAATTAATTTATATTATTAAAATATTACATCACATCATTAATTTTATTAAAAATTCAAAAATAGTTTTTATGTATAATAAAAAATATTTTATGAAAAATTATTTAGTTATTTTTTTTATAAAAATCTAATTTTCTTTAATTATATAAAAAAGTTATAATAGTAAATTAAATTTATCTAATTTCTATTATTATTATTTTCATTTTAAATACTAAAATTTATTTATTTTTAATTACATATAAAATAAATTTATAATAATAAATTAAATTTATCTATTTTTTATTATTTTTAATTCTATTTTAAATACTAAAAACATATATATTAAAATTATTATATATTAAATATTTAAAAAGATTTATTATATAATTATTTTTAATATTATATATAAACGTATAATGTTGAAATCGTATTTTATATATACCATTTTTTTTTAAATTTAATATTTTAAAATATATTTTAATATAAAATCGTATATGTAGAATATGATTTTAGTTACTTATTGTAAATTCAGTATACAATTTTCAAGTTTTTCCAAAATTTGTCTTATGATTGACTATTTTATTTTATCAAAATTTCTACTGTGGTTGACGATTTATCTATTTTGAGAATAAAAAAAATTACCCATTTGGGAATATAAAAAAAATGCACTACTTTGAGAAAAAAACCCACAAGTCATTTACCACATAATTCAAATTAGACTTATTTTTAGATAAATTGGTTGTGTAATGGTCAAGATGAGAAAAGAAAACACGATCAATTGATAAATATTTAATGGTAGGATCAGAATGCTTAATTTAAAGAATTAAAACAATAAATGCATGGGATTAAAATTGTAGGGATTACAGAATTTTAAAGAAGACAACAAAAATTAACTAAATCATGTATCTCCATTAAACTTTTGCGCACCAAGTGTTAAGCCAAACATTTAATGAATTCTAAGAAAGAATTACCATAATATTTTTGTTGTCTATATTTACCTTTTAAAATTATGTAGTGTATAAGATTAGATGTAGATAGTGCTAATAAAAAAAGGTTAGATGTAGTTAAAGTTTTCTTAAAAGTATTCTTACAATGTTTAATTATATACTATAAGGATGAATATACCTTTTTTTTTAAAAAAAACATGGATAACTGGAATTAAAAAAATATTCAAGAAGATTATTATTTTTATTACTAAGAAAAAAAAATGAACTAAACAAGTATCACGACTTTAGGTTGTTCCAGCACCAGTTGTACATGCATTTGGTATCTGTAATTTTAAGTTGGCATAAATGTTGGTATGTGGGACTTATAGGTTTAGGATGTTAAACAAATTATCTAAGTTTATTATTTAAAGTTTTGTTATTACTAGTAGTTTATCTTTGTCTTTATATTTTACGTTTTTTATTAGTTTAAATTAGGGATAATAAAGCAGGTTGGTCCACTCCGCGTAATGAACGTGGGTTGGATTCTCTGCTCCACTCCACATAAAGGTGAATTTGTGGGTTTACGGGCCAACTTACATTTGTTTTTTTTTTTTAAGAAATTCAATGAAAATGTTTTTTACTTTTTCTCTTGAAAAATTATCAAATTGAACCTATATTTACTATTATCAAACATCAATATTTTTTTTCTTCCGTTTCAAACATAGTCAAATATTAATAATTCAATTAAGATAAAAATCAAATATCAATATTCTTCCATTTCAAAAGCAATAAAAATAACTAATTCAAAAACATTAAACATAAACACTACTATAATAAACATAGTTAATTCAAAAACATTAATATTCTTTCATTCCAATAACATTGGATGTAGCCTTAAAAGAATTTTCATAATTATAATCTTATCAGTCATATGCATACATTAAAACAATGACAATTAATTAATTAATTTTTTCCAGTGTGCAACGTAGATGAATGAATATGAATGGAAAACATAAACCTAGTTTTTTTTAGTCCAATTTTCCATTGCCAAGTCAACACACAAGTTTTTTTTGTGGGCCAGCCCGCCCCAACCCTCTATTGGCCCATGTAGGTTATGCAAAGCGAGGTAAAGCAGGTCAGCGGGTTGAAAAAATGAGCTTGCCCTGCGTTTTTTACTAGTGGGCCTCGGGCTGGCCTGCATAGCCTGCTCCGCTTTGTCATCCCTAGTTTTAATTCACTTTTCAATATATGAGTTTTTACTCTTTTCTCCCTCTAGGTCATCCACTCATTCTCTCTCCTATTAACATGGTATCATGGGCCAACTTTTTTTACTCATGTCTTCATCCCTAACCTCTTCTTCTTCCTCTGCTGTTTTTCTTTCCTCTTCTTCCAGAATGACCTCTGTTCTGCAATTCACTACTCCCATAAGCCTCAAACTTGTTGTCAACATGCTTGCTGCAATCGATGCCCCAGTCACTACTGAAGATCACATTGAGAGTATTCTAGAAGGGTTACCAGAAGAGTACAATGTGTTTATTGTTGTTGTTACGTCTCACACTAATCCTTACTCCATCAATGAGAATGAATCTCTCTTACTTGTCCAAGAAGAACGTTTTTAGAGGTATAAACTTGCTCACTCGTCCTTTCAAGCTAATGCTACTTCTGTTCACTCTCAGTATCATCACACCCCATCTTTTCGTCCCTCTTTCAATCAATACTCTCGTGGTTGTCGTTTTCCACATAAATACGATGATAAATAATATATGAAAATTAGAAGAATATATAAGTTTGTTTGCATGTGAAGTTTGGATAAAAAAAATATATAAGAGATTGATGGTTAAACATCTTTTATGCATATAGATTAAAATATCTCTCAAAATATTCTAATTTAATTTTATTCTATTTTTTATTGATGAAAAAAATATCACGACTTTATAGTAATTTGCTTTCTAGATTTTTGACACATCTCAAATATTTTGAATTGAAGTCAATCAACAATAAATAATATAAATAAATTGAAATACAGTAAAAGTCCCACTAAAAATGAACAAAGTATTTAAAAAGAAACAATAAGGAATATCAAAAATTAAGATTAGCATTTGTAGTAGATATAAAAAAAACTTATGAAGAGGTTTGTTATGTTTTATTTTATGCATTGTTGTCCAAAGGGATTTGTATTATTGTGTATGATTTTTTTTTATATATATGTTAAATATAAAAAAATTATGTGAAAATTAATATTATTGTGTAAGACTTCTGAATTTGATGTAGGTGAAATGGTAGTCTCAAGTCGATGCAGATGAAATGACAACATTTTTGCAGTCATGGAAGGTGATAATTTAATCAAAAAGTGAAGGGCGAAACGATGTACACGACCTAAATCCACAATAGAGGAGTTTTAGTAGCAGATAAAAATGCAAAGCAAAATGAGTTATTCAAAGCCTTTGTTCTTGCTTATGAGATGGAAAACACCTTTTTAAGAAATTACATCATGTGCACTTGGGAAATCTTATTTTTACTCTCTGGATTTGTTTATACCATGTTCGGTGTTGGTAATCAGGTGGCACAATCTCATTATGGTCTGGGTTGTGGTTTTCATTTTACCTATGTGGTTGTATCTTCTATTAGTAATAAATCCACTAGATTACTCTATACATTCTCTTTGTGTTTTTGGTAGTTGATGTATAGCGAAGGTGCTAGGTTTGGTTTGTAAAGAAATTTATCCTTTGTTTTGTATAAGAGTTGAAACATCCCTTGAATGTTTCAGTTAATTTACTTAATTTTTGCAAAAAAAAAAATTGTGTAAGACTTCTGAACAATGCAAACGTAGAGAAGAAAAGAGAAATAGAATGTGAAAGGACAAAAATATAAAAGTAAAAAGTAAACTTAATTCCATAAAACTTGTGTGTTTGTTTTCATGTATTGTAAATTTGAAGAAGATAGATGAGAGTTGATTTAAAAATAGTGTGTCTTTTGTATGACGAGAAATGAAATTATTAAATAATAAGATTCACCTATAATTTTGTTCATATGTAAATGGACATGATTAGTAGTACAAAATGGGTTTGACATTTCTAGTTCCTAAACTTATCCTTAGTTGGTGTCAAAATATTATGGTCTTCTACTTAAGTTGTTTATTTGAGAGTCATCAAGTTGATTTTAGTTAAAGGCTCTATTGTTGGAAGTAAAAGATAGTGACAACCATTGTCAATTTCTTATACTTTTTTTTATCAAATATTTACCTTTTTTTAGGTAAAAGAATAAGCAATTTTTAAAATATGTTATGCGTTTTTTCTAGTTTATTATGTTTTTTCATTTCACAAAAGAAAAAACCATTAATAAAAATACAAGATTTACCAAACATATACCATATTAAGAAGTGGACTTTGAATCTAACTCGACCTTATAAAACCAGCATACAAAATGATACCTAAAGGAAATTAACTGAACAAGGTTGTTCCCAGTCCATATTCTAATATGTAGAAATATACAAAAAGTACAATCTAATCAAACTAGTATGGTCTAATGCACCAATGAAGTACCAATTATATAGTATGAAATGTCTTTATCTCTAGTTGATGTGAGATCTCCAACACTCATAAGAAAACAAACTTAACAAGTAGATATTTCAGCATCTTTGCACTTAATACATCATCTGACTTATGAATAATGTTGAACAAATAATCCTCTATACAAATTCAATCGTCATTGAGTTTTGTAATCCCAAGAACAATGATAATATTTTTCACTTTGAGAATAAAAATGTCAAAAGAGTTATTATTAGTGTAATAGAGTAAATAATGACAACCTAAAAAAATGTCTTGCATTATAATCACCAATGTGCAATACTAATTATCATTGTTGACAAAAAGAGAGTTAATAAACCAGTCAAAACTCATGTAGAAGATATTAGTCATATTATCACCAAAAACATTAAAACAAAAATAGAAACATAAGCATGACAAACTCCTCCATGAAATATATCTTCCACATCTAATTCTAAAATCTACATAACACCCTCATTAACATAACTCAATCATTAGGCGACATTTCCAGTAACTTCAAGCTCTTAATATTTGTATAACAAAACTTTCTTTATAATATTGTTAAGATTGATATAATGCTTCCAATTTATCACAACTCTTAACAAAAGTTTAAATGTCATCATTCCTAAATTCCTCTAAACATAACAAATATGTAATAACGCTACTTTAATATGTAGTATATACATATTTATTTTCCTAATATCTTAGGATATATCATTAAACTAGTTTATGTTTAATGATTTTCTTGTAGTATTTTAGAAAATATATCTTAGGATTTAGAGAGAAAAAATAATTAGTTGTTATAGTAACTAAATTAGAGACCATTTTAAAGACTAAAAAAATTATTGGTTTCTAAATTAGTTTCGATTATTGATAAAGAGTTTTTAAATTGGTATCCAATTAGTTACCAAAATTTTTGCTACAAAATTTAGAATATAAATAATTGGTAGTTAAAACTTTGGTAGCTAATTACATACCAATTTAAAAACTATTTATCAATAATAACAACTAATTATTTTTTGTTTTTAAAATTAATTTTTATTTAATAATTTTCTTGTAGTAAAAAATTATGAATTTTTCCCTGCAATACATAAAAATACATACAAGTAAACCAATCAATTATTTATTTCAAACATTAGGATATGAGTATCTAATAACGTAAATGGACTTGTCAAAACATTTTTTTTATTGAAAATGAAATGTTGATTGTGAAATATAACAATATATTTTTAATGCGTAAATAATTTATTGAAAATAAATGTTGATTGTGAAATATAACAATATATTTTTAATGTGTACATATTTAAAAAAATGCTTGCATAGTTAAAAATAAGTAAAATTTCATGCCACCTATATTCTTATGGAGTACACTTTATTTTTAAATTATATTTAAAAATTAAAAACTAAAAAGTCCAAAGGATTTGAATGTGTATTCCCATCCCATAGTGTGACTCCTATAATAGTTAGCAATTAATGATGTGAAAGATAATGATAACATAGTTGGGTAGCTTGTGGATAAAATGCAGCGTGCACTTCAATTTAAATCCCATATTGAAAAGTAGAGTGGTATTTGGGTTTTGAATGATACAATCCACACAGGTTTCTTTTTCAAAACTAGCTCTCACAGATTTTCGCGCGCTTGTATTTGTATTTTTAATTATTATTATTATTATTATTATATATTATATTATATGTATATTTATATTTATTTAAATAAATAGATTTATGTATATTTATTTATTTTAAATATCAAATTAATTATATATATATATATATATTTTAAAGAAAAACATATTCAATTATTTTTTAAAAGAAATACTAAATAAAAATAAAAATAAATATTTGAAATGCTTTTCTGCGAATTATTTAAAAAATAAAATTATTATTAACGAATATATTTATTAATTAAATTATAATAATAACCAAATTATATAAAACATATCATTTGTAATTCTTTTAATTTTAAAAATTTACAAATTTTATTTATTATTTTCTTATTTACATATTCTTATTAAGATTAAAAAAAATTAGATTGTAAAGTATTATGATTTATTTAATTTTCATAAGAAAAATAAAAACTGAATTATAACGTAAAATAAATAAAAAGTAATGCATAATAATGAAAGTGGAAGAAGAAACATCAAAAAGTTATTTAATTAGCCACATATTTTTAAGTAGAAAAAAAAAAGAAAAGTTAGATAATTTATATATATTTATTATATAATTTTGTTTGGGAAAAGCAATTTTCAAAAATAAACTAAATTATAATATTATTTTTAAAAATTATTTATAAAAAAGAATCATTTTTATATTAAATATAATATATTCATATTTATTAAAATAAATTATAAATCTTCACTCTTAATATAAATGTGTGAATAATAATATTTTATTTAATTTTAAATATTAGTTTACCTAAACTTTTATATTCTTGTAATAAAGAGTTTTATAAGATTATGTTTTTATAATCTTTTATTTATGTTTAGATGTAAATACCATATTTTCTAAATTTTTAAATTTAAGGTAATCTCATATTATATAAACATTCTCCTATAAAAATATTATATATAAATCCTTTTAAATTAAATCCTTAATTTATGAGTTATTTTTTTATAATGAAGAACTTCATCTTTTATAATAGTGTAAAACTATATTTTTTTACATTTAAAAATTATAATCTGTATAAAATATTAAAATGAATATATAAATATAATATAAATATGTCCACGACTCTTTCTTAAAATGTTTTAAAACATATATCTCTTCATAATACTTTAAATATTTACATAAAATTAAAATAAATATTCAAAAGGAAATAAAATATTTTCATCATCCAACTTCTCACTGAGGAGCTCTATCACCTGTAACATAATCTATTCTCGTGTAAATACACTATCATCACATATAAAGAAACAAACACAAACAAATAACAGGGTAAGCTAGTTATATAAAACAAAATTCTATATAATTTCAATTTGAAATTAATAAACATAAATCATCAAGTCTCATACAAATTCTCAAATCATCAAGTGTTGATTAAAAAATCAATATTCATCTTTCATATGTCAGACTTCCACTGACTCAGATCACACAGACACCTCTACTACTTCCAGAAGGCTCGTGCGTTGACTTAGACTCAGAGATCTGCACCTGTCATATTATATTACTGTGAAATCCACACAGTTATGCACATAAATAATCTCAATATCATATATCTCCTAGTATGACAATGTTAACTTATATAACAGGTCAAGTTAATTATCTTTCAAACAACTTACCCATTCATATGAACCTCCTTCGACTCTCACCACCTGAATAACTTCATCTATATGATTCCATTATTTCAGTAGAGTCAGGATATCTCCCTCTAAATGATTCCATAGTCAATGCACATCCTAAACAATCTTAACACGATATTTTCTTTCCTAAAAATACTATGTCTTAATCTTACTTTCACATCATTGCACACGGTTGGTTATTAATTCAGACTTTATTAGCCTTAAATGTTGGGTATTAATTCTGATTTTATTACCCTTAAACTATTTACTGTTATTATTGCATTAATGGTCAGTTTACAGGGTTGTTAGTGTTCTTATTTTATAACTTTCAGTAATTGTAATTTTATTATATATATCATTGAAGTAAATCAAAATGAATGAATCAGTTCAACAGTTTTGCAATTTCGTGCAATTAAGTTCAATCAGTTTCTACAACTTTTTGCCTCTTCTTATTTCCTTCAATTATTTTCTACAACTGGTATCAGACCCAGTTTGTTATCATTAACTCTACCCAATTATCAGTGTCTATCCTTGATGAAAAAAATTACAATTGTTGATGCGTGCAGATGAGAGTTTTGTTTGATTATCATGATTTATGGGATGTCGTTGAGAGTGGAGTGTCTGCATTAGCTCCTAATGCAACTGAGGCACAACGAGTAGCGCTTCATGACTAGAAGAAGAAGGAAAAGAAGGCTTTGTATCTCATCCATCAAGGGATGAATGATGAGACATTTGAGTAGATAAAAGGAGCAATAACTGAAAATGAGACTTGGACCATTTTGTCAACCAATTATAAAGGTGATGACAAGATCAAAAGGGTGCGTCTTCAAACCCTAAGACGTCGATATGAACTGCTGCAGATGGAAACCACAGAGACTATTGATGTCTATGTAAATAAAGTTCTTTCCTTGACAAATCAGATGAAAATCAATGGTGAAACACATTCAGAGCAAGCAAAGGTGGAAAAGATTTTGAGGTCTTTAACTCCTAGACTTGAACACGTTATTGCCGCAATTGAAGAGGCCAATAACATTTCAGCAATGACAGTAAGGTTATTATCTGGTTCCCTACGAGCGCATGAGCAGCAGATGAATGACAATAAGATTGGAAAACCAATTGAATAGGCTTTACATGCACAATCCTCAATTGGTAGCTCCCATCATAAACATGGTAGTTCACGAGGCAAAGGAAGGGACGTGGAGGTAGCTCTTCCAGCAAAGGTCGTGGTGACCAAAATCATGGAGGTGCTGAGCAAAACAAACTGGTTCCAATCACAATCCAAGTTCAAATAACTCTTGATGTGGAGGACGTGGTCACGGAGGACGAGGAGGCATGTATAATAAATCAAATGTAGAGTGTTATAACTGCCATAAATGCGACCATTATGCAAATGAGTGCAGATCAAAAGGTGATAATCATGCTGCCAATTGTGCTCAAGAAGATAGTAATCACGAACAAGATGAAGAGAATCATGCAGTACTAATGACAGCCACATCAAATGAAACTCCAAACAATCAAACTTGGTATTTGGATACAGGTTGCACGAATCATATGTGTGGTCAGAAGGAGTTGTTGCAGATTTGGATGACTCGTTTCGCACAAAAGTGAAATTCGGTGATGGTAGGTTTGTTCCGATGACTGGAAAAGGGCGAATTCTTATCACATTGAAGAATGGTGATCACAGGTACATCTATGATGTTTTTTATGTACCTGATATGAAAAGTAATCTATTGAGTATAGGACAGCTAGTCGAAAAGGGTTACGTGATGCACATAGTTGAAGATAAATTCTCAATTTTTGATAAAAAAAAGGTAATTTGATTCTTAAAACCTTTTTATCAAAAAACCGCATGTTTCCAGTAGATTTTCATATGGGTGATTTCAAGTGCTTGAATGCAATAGTGAATAATGAATCGTGGTTGTGGCATTTACACTTTGGACACTTAAATTATCAGAGTTTGGAAAATCTCTCCAAACGAAATTTAGTGCATGGTTTACCGTATATTCATCACCCTAATCAATTGTGTGAGGCTTGCATTTTTGGAAAGAATCATAGGATACCATTTGTTAAGGAGTCTTGGCGTACAAAATTTCCTTTGGAGCTTGTTCATATAGATGTTTGTGGCCCGATGAACATATCATCAATTGGAGGTAATAAGTATTTTTTAACCTTTATTGATGATTTCTCAAGGAAAACCTGGATTTATCTATTGAAAAG
>Ga0123342_1001946_pt1 | contig 34617 bp, 22 predicted proteins | sample Turbeawhitnodule_FD_89960 | JGI IMG/M metagenome (GOLD analysis project Ga0123342, IMG submission 89960) | Root nodule microbial communities of legume samples collected from Mexico - Turtle bean Mexico white nodule | ecosystem: Host-associated > Plants > Roots > Nodule | place: Mexico: Nepantla... | reverse complement strand
TCATAATTTATTATTTAAATATTTTTAATAATAAGGATAAATTTGTAAACTTACATTTTACATCTTTAAAATATTTTTTAAATTCTCTCTCAACTATCATATCACTCACAAATTTCAATAAACTATCCTCACAAATCCACACTATCATCCCTCAATCCAAATAACCTAATACATCCTCACACATTCTCTCTAATCCTCATAAATCCACTCTTCCTCCTCCTCACAAATCTTCTCCCTAATCCAAACACACCCTAAGAGTATTCTTGGTTCATCTCAACCAAGTATTAAATTAAGAACCATGACCAAAAATATTTTAAATACCAAATAGTCACTATAATTGATTTCATGCTGATTTTTATAATCTTACCATAAGAAACAATTTTGTTCACAGGTCAAACTAATCAAAATAAAATATTTGAAAATCATTTTTCACACAATATATTTAAATATAAATCTTTATAATCAGTTATATGAATAATGAATTATAAATATAAATAATTATTTTAAAGATTTATTTAAACACACACTTCATCTTATCCATAATATTCCTGAGCTTATTTAAATAAGTTACAAATTGACTTAGTAAAATCAAATTAGTAGGCTAAACAAAAAAGCGTGCAAAATATATATATATATATATATATATATATATATCAAGAAACTTCTGAAAATAAACTTCTTTACATTCGCAAATTACTTAATCACAATCTCACGCCACCTCAAGTAAAAACAACAAAATAAGATGTTCAAGACTTGTATAAATGAGCAAGATATTTCAGGTTTAAAGTATTTCATTCGCTTTTACTTTTACACGGATCCTACACACAAGAGATATAAATGTGATATATTTATATATATATATATATATATATATATATATATAAATGATATTTTATGACTTTTTTCACAGTTAGGAATTGAACATTTGTTAGAGAATTTATAAGAATTCACACTCGTCAACTGAATTACATTTAGAAAAAAAAAATACATATAACAATCTATTTTTTTTTTAGTTTTCTTAGCTATATTTTCTTAGTTTTAAAGAAAATAAAAAGGACTTAATTTTGAAAAACAAAAGTTTAAAATCTTTTTATTTTCTCTTTAATTTACTTTCCATTTTTTTCTCGTACCTCAGATATTTGAACAAAAGAAGGCTAAAAGAATAGAAAAGAATAAGGCTTTTGAGGATTATTGTGATTTATTCTTGGTTTCCTCGAAAATGATAGAGGGGGAGGCAGCGTTTTGCCGTGGAACACACAGCAGCAGATCAGAAGTCGCAAGCACTCAGCCAGAGAAGACAGCCAGAGTTCGGGTCAGAGACGACGGAGAAAAGCAGAGCTGGAAAATTCAATTCAACTTTCAATCATTGTGTAACCCGCGACAATAAATTCAAGTCAGAGCCCAACAGAGAAAAAGAGAAGGCGGTGGCGAATCGGATTCGAGTTATAATGAAACCAAATAGTGTTGCATGGTGGTTATGTTCGATCATTTGCATAGTTTTTGTTTGTGGTCAATTCCAAGGGTGTGTAGGATCCAAGACCAAGAGAACGGATGAAGCATACGTCACTCTTTTGTACGGAGACGAATTCTTGTTGGGTGTTCGAGTTCTGGGAAAATCAATACGTAACACTGGATCCAGCAAGGACATGGTGGTCTTGGTCTCCGATGGTGTCTCTGATTATGCCAAAAGCCTTCTCCGGGTATATCATCATCTTCTTCTTAATGGGTCTTCCACAAGATTTGAAATTTTTAACTTTATCTTTCTGTTGACACCTTACTTTTGTGTGGTTTGTGATTTTAACTGTTGATTTGGTGGATTTGTGTTTGAATTTGTTGAAGGCTGACGGGTGGATAGTGGAGTTGATTAGTTTGCTGGCGAATCCTAATCGAGTGCGTCCAAAGAGATTTTGGGGTGTCTATACAAAACTAAAAATATTTAACATGACTGATTACAAGAAAGGTAACATTTTTCTTTGGGCCTTTTGTGTGCGTATATCGTCTTAGTGTGGAAATAAGGATGGACTTTATAATTCTCATTTAGGTTGGGAGTTTAATTTTCATGCACTTCTTGAATAAAGACTATTAGATTATCAATCAATGAAAAATCATCTCAAGTATGATTTTTAAAGTTGTTGTTCTAATTAAATTCTTGCTTTTGAAATGGGAGTATTTAATATGCTCTTGCATTTAGTTAAAGTCTTCTTTTATTTTTCAGTTAGTTGTTAGTTGCTTTTGAATCAATTGAAACTTGAAGATACAGTTTAGGCTTTTGGTTTTAAGCTTTCTCTCTTATAAGGGGCACAGTGTGTGGCTTATTGGCTGTTTATGTTCTGAATGTGAATGTGCAGTTGTTTACCTTGACGCGGACACTATTGTGGTTAAAAGTATTGACGATCTTTTCAAGTGTGTGAAATTTTGTGCAAATTTAAAGCATTCTGAGAGGTTGAATTCGGGAGTCATGGTGGTGGAGCCATCTCAAACTGTTTTTAATGACATGATAAGCAAAATAAAAACTACTGCATCTTACACTGGAGGTGAGAACAATTTCTTGGTAGTTTTATATTCAATTACTCTGTTCTTTTGAATTTATTTTTTTTAATTGCTATATTGCTCGATATAATTTAAACCAGATAACTTTTTAACAATGGTTTTCATCTGTTTTTCTCCTTTTGGCAGGCGATCAAGGTTTTCTCAATTCATATTTCTCTGGATTTCCCAATGCACATGTTTTTGAGCCGAATTTGAGTCCTGAGGTGTTGAATTCCAGACCAGTTCCTGAAATGGAGCGACTATCCACACTGTATAATGCTGATGTCGGTCTTTACATGCTTGCTAATAAGGTACTAGAATATAGGTAACGTGGGGATAATGAGTAGTTAGAGTCAGTGAGGCATTGGAGATATATTCCCTATTTTAGCTTAATTATGCTGGATCTGCTCATATGAGTTTAGTTGAGATGGAAGATTTACTAGGTTTAATTGCACAAATAAATGATTATCCTGTCTGATAGAGTACTACACTTTCATGCCTGTCCAGCTGTGATTTGTTTTATATGTGCTTTCTTTTCAGCAGATATTTTTTGTGATCATTGGAATAGGTTATAGCATTCAAGTGACCTATATTAATGTTGACCAAGGATTTATTTAGTGCTTCTATATAATAAAAAATTCACTGTTGGCTATGTAGCAGTTCTACAGTTTTTTGGTTTTCCACTAGCACAAATTCTCATGCAAGCAAACAATAAAGTAATAATTAGTTGCTTGTAGGCAAAAGTACGTTGGGCTCTTTCCCAATGGAAAACCAACATAAGAATCAGCACATGTTAATCTGAGCTTATTAATGGGTCAAGGACTCAAGGTGATGATCGGTTTGGCATCCACTTAGCGTTTTCTTCTTGTCTCTTTATGTTAGAAGCTTACTTTTTAGGCATGTGTGGTTTGTAGAAACTTTTGCTTGCAATCAACTCTGAAATGTTCTCACTTATTTTTAAAAGTAGTGATAGGCGTGTGAAAATTATTTCATTTAGAAATCAGTAGTCTCTTGTTAAGATTTTTGTTTCATTAAGTCCTATTTTCGGATCATGTTCAATGACCCTCCCCCATAGCTTCGTATAGTGAGGAGCCTTTTTGGCATTGGGGTAAGTTAGTATTATGTAGAAGTTCTTTTACAACATGTATTTTTCTGAGCATTAATCTGTATTTCATCTTTCAATTCTATTACCTAACATTCCAACTTTCGTGCTGATCTATCCAGTGGATGGTAGACGAAAATGAACTCCGTGTGATTCACTATACACTGGGCCCCCTTAAGCCTTGGGACTGGTGGACTTCTTGGCTTTTGAAACCTGTTGATGTGTGGCAGGTAAATTTGCAAGTCAATTATCATTTTTCGTTCTGATGTTATATTATAAAAAAAAATCTCATTGTCATAATTATAAAGACCACATTTTGTCTAAGTAATTACGACTGTCCAGTTGAAGCTTGTTATAAGAAGTATACTGACTTGTTTGTTCTAACCTTGGTGGTATGCTTTAGGATGTAAGGGAACAGCTTGAGGAATCCCTTCCTGGAACTGGAGGGGGGCAAAATCCTAAAGACAGTTTTCTTGTGAAATTTCTCTTTTTGCTACCTTTATGTGCCGTACTTTTCTTATGCTATCATTCATTTATGAAGGTAAGCTATAATGGATTGATATTCTTGTCCAATCTCTAAGCATTAAGCTCGCACAGCTTTATGTAAGTCTCATAACATTGTATTTTCTGTAGAATCAAGGGCACTTCAGTTCATTTTGTAGAAGCTCGCTATGTGATCAAGCCAGACACCTTTATTATAGGATTAGATCAAGCGGGCCACTTATTTATACTAGTATTTCGACATCAACGACTAATTCAATCCATCAGGTTGGTTTTCTCTTCTGTCTTCTGGGTGGGGATTTGGATCTTGTCATTCAAAGGACCTCACATGTGAAATCATTTGATGAAAGACAAACACATTGCCCCTTCGTGTGGGGCTTCCTCCCAACTCCGACATTCTTTCCTGCTCAGGGAGCTACGTCTATATGACTGATTATCCATATCATCAAATGACCTGGTCATGTTATTGCTTCAAATGAGAGGACGCTTATCCTCTAATTGGTTGAACTTAATGCTTAGATTTATGTGTGCTTTTAACATACTAAGATTTGTTTCTATGGTATCTTGCAGCTCTTACATGGTGCTCAGAACAAGGTTCCTGCTTATTTGGGTGGTCTTTCTGTCTGTGTCTGTTTTATGGTTGCAGTGGTGTCTCTAGGATTATCACTCTTGATTGTTCCTCGGCAAGTGATGCCATGGACTGGATTGCTTTTGATGTATGAGTGGACATACACAATTTTCTTTATATTATTTGGAGGTTATCTCCGTTTGATTTATCAGTGGGGAAAAATAGTGGGATCACGAGTAGCATCCTCCTTGTCAGATCCTGGGTCGTCCAACCATGATTCTGAAAAACGTATGTTCTTCAAGAGTGAAGCATCTTTTGTGGTTCTGTTTTTCATTTAATTGTGATACTGAGATACTTTTCTCTGTTATAATATTTTTATTGAACCTATATTCTCTCTTTATTTACAGGTCATCAGCGACCCGTGTCATCTTGTGATATTACTACATGGTACTATGGTTTAGGGATGGCTTTGTTGGCCATTGCAGCTCCATCTTTGCCTTGTCTTTTTGGAATAACTGCCTTGTTTGTAAGGTAACTTGTTTTCCAATATAGTTATGGCAAGTCTGGTTAAAATACTTCTAAAACGGTTTTTCTTGTTCGTGAAACTTAGCTTTCTTCCAGTGGCATGTCTTTTTGGTATCATTGACTCAGTCAATTTTGAACTAAAGAGAAAATGAGAAAGTTTTGAACTTTTGTTTCTAAAAGTAAACTTTTCTCTTTTCTTCAACCAGACAAAAGGGAAACGCCTTGTTATCTTATTTTCTGTGTTTTCTCTTTTTTTTCTTCTTTCATCCAAAGAGACCATAAAATAACTTCCAATTTGCTGTGTTTGACTCTTTCTTTCTCCCACTCATTCTCTAATTCTTGTTAGAATCTTGTCTTGACCTTTTTCCCTACATCACCACACATTACATTGGGAGCACCATCAATTATTTGTGGTGGGTGGAAAGTCAACAAAACCTTCTAGAATGCCTTCTCAAACTTTGAATGGATGTAGAAGTAGTTTTTGGAACTAAAAGCTGAGACTTATTATGAGATATTTGATTGAAATTACACTTACATATTTATTTTTAACAGGTTAGGTTTGATGGTTGTTGGTGGCATAATACTGGCTTCTTTCATGACATACGCATCGGAACATCTTGCTATCCGATCATTTCTTAAAGGGTTTGATGAACGTGACATTGCTCGGAGCAGCAACTCGTGTTTCCTATGTTGACTGTGACAGTAGGAAGTGGTGAGTGATGTAAACTATGGTCGATAATCTATTCCCTTTTTCAGATTACACATGTAACGTTGTTTTTGTGAAAAATGTATGTAGGGAATTTTTGTCTATGTTCTAGCAGAGGTTTTGTTGTAATATTATTGTTATTTTTGAGAGGATGACCTTATTCTATTTAAATCAGACGTAATAGCTATACGTGGTTAAACTTCATTTTACAGAAACTTGTTGTTCATTGAGTTAAGTGTCTGTGGACATGAATATGATTATGTTTTAGAGGGTTAATTGTTACATGGGGATTTCTTCCTACACCCCTATACTTTCAAAAGTACCCAAATTATCCATTTTGGATTCTATCCTTTTATTTATTTATTTTGGATTGTATAATTTAGAATATAAATTTTGAATTGCACATTGTGAAATGCAAATTTTATATTTTGGATTTCACATTCTGAAATACAAATTTTGTATTTCAAAATGTGCAATTTAAAATTTATATTTCAGATTATACAATTCAAAATATAAAAAAATCCAAAATAAAAAAGAATTTCAGAATATAAACATTCACAAATTTTAATTTCTTGATTATATAATCTGAGAACTCTTCAAATTCTACATTTTGAAATTTAAAAAAATTATTAAAAATATTAAAAGATAATTTGAATATTTTTAAATTATGGAGTTACATTGAGGTGCAGGAAGAATATTTCTTCTTACATTTGTCGTTTATTGTTGTGGGTCACTGAATGTTTGGTAAGATCAACAACCTAGATTAGTAAGTGTTTTTTTTTTTATAAAAATAGTTGATAAATTAACTCTTGTAAATTTTATATTGAAGTAGAAGTGTTTATTAAAATAAACTGCTAGAGTAATTGATGAATATAAAATAATATAAAAAAGGACCTATTTATACCCGTGTATATATATATATAGGTAAATATGACTTTACTTGCTTTAACTAGTTTTAGTGACTTTTTAAATATAAAATGTTTTACAAAAAGAATATTATTATGAAAAAGTATAACCCTAATAGGGTGAACATGAGTGAAGTGGTAGTGGAATTCTCACTACAAAATCATATATTGGACTAATTCATACAATATTATCTATAATTAAACTTTAGTGAGACAAACACTTCCAAAGTGATTTGGTTATTTTTATTAATTAAACACTTTCAAACTACTCCCACTTCAAGTCAAAACAAAACAATGAATGGAAAATAAATAGAAGTTCGAAAAAAATATTCACTAATATTATTAAAACTATTTTCTTTTAACTTTTAGAAAAATCACCTTAAAATATATAAAAAAAATACCTTTTTTATTTCTTATCCGAGGGTTAATATCATAGAAACCTATGGAAGATTAATTTAAAAATATGAGTTTATTATCAATTTAGATATTCTATTCCGTTATTCATATTTTGTTTCATTACTTTTTTTTCTTATTCTAGCCATAAATTTTGAAAAAAATAGGCTCTTTTTACTCAATGAATAGAAACATGGTTTAATCAAAGATAAAATTTGACCATTGAATTTTGTCTCATGAAATTTGCATGTTTAGCACATCACGAAGAGTTTAATAGATATGCATCAACAGATATAATTAATTAAAATTCATCTTTAACACAACTTTAAAGTAATTTTTACCATTAAATTATAATATTATAAGAATTTTTATGTTGTTAGTACGTATTAATTATTATGCTATTAAACAAACACAATTTTCATGTCAAATAATAGCGTAAAAATAATACATGAAGTGAATATTTGTAATGAAATATGAGAACAAGTATGCAAATAAACTATTTAAATGGGGTACATATTTTTTTGTTATTTATTAATTTTTTTAATAACTAATTTATGTTGAAAATTTAAATAATTATCTTTAGTTTAATTTTATCCCTTTTATTTATTAAAATATTTCAATTTAGTTATAATATTTTAAAAAATATATCAATTTGATTCCAATTTTTATTTAAAATCATTAGCCTTATTTTGTTTATCGATTAGACTATTTTATTAATTTTAATATAGTAATTTTTTTTATATGGATTGGTAATGTCTCATCCTCAATGTTTGGGTTTTGTCATTGTCGGATTTCAAATAGGTCTTGGATTTCGGTCTTTGGAAAAGTCATCAAAAGCTCTAGTTAGTATATGATATTCTATAATTAAGAATAATAAATGTAATTAAATATATATTGATTTGACATTAATAAACCTATTTATAGAGATGTGTTGAACTCTCTTGTTGATGAATCCAAATGAGCACAGATACCACAGTTATCTATGTATTAGTGCAACATCGAATACAAATTATCTGCAAAACTCATGTTTAAGAGACCTTCACTTTAGGTTAGGTTGTCGAGATGTTCTCGACTTTAAGAGTTGAAGTACTATTCAATTGTATGTCTTAAAATGTTTTGATTATATATGATGCACTGTTTAGAGCATTTTGATCAGATATAGTATAATATTCTAGACCATCTTGTTTATGTGTAATATGATACTTCACATTTTAGTGGACATGATTTTTCTCATGTGGGACAAAGTGACTAACACATTAACTAAATAGTTAAGAAGTTAATTAATTAATTAATATTTAATAATCAAACTGATTGAAATGGACAAATGGAGGGAAGAGTTGACAAAATAATCTTATCCTAAAAGCTTGACACTAGGAAACAATTTACTTTATAAATAAACATATTTGTACCTTCTTAGTTTTTTTTTTGCGTTTCAAGGAGCACATTTAATAATATATGTAAAAGGTAAATCATCTTATGGAAGATATTAATTAAGAAAGAAGACCATCCATTCGTGCACAGTATAGTTGCTCAAATATAATATACAAGTAAAACCCAAGTGCCAAAACCACTATGTCAAATCAAAATGTAAAATAAATCAACCATAACCTATTATATTAACTACATTATTAAGTATATTGATATAATGTTAGAAATATAATAACATGAATTTAAAAACATAATTAATTGTCTTGTTAATCTAATTAAGTATATGTCTTTATTTTTTAAACAATTTTTGTTTTATTTTCAATTTTTTCATATTTTTCTTCCTTTCTTTTCATTAAATGTTTTTTTTTAATCTTATATCAAAATTGATCTTATTTTAATAAAGTTTCTCAAGCCTATTATAAATATATAATAATATTCTTATGTTCCTTTATTTTTTAACTTGAGAGTTTGTATGTTTTATATTGCTTAGATATATAGTCAAATTACACTTTATGAGTGAATGTAAATTTTAAAATTTGTTTTAAGATATTAAATAAAAATGGAAGTTGTATTATAAAATTTTTATTTTATTTTTTCAATCAACCAAGTCATTTTAACCTCCTTTCTCACATCCCCAGCTTATACGGACACAAAATAATTTTGACTGCTGTAAATCATTTATACGCATATTTAATGAATTTTATCCAAAATTACTGAACATTTTTCTTATAAGTTTTTAGATGATGACATTTTGAACTTTGAAATGTAAATGAATTGAAATTTGGATGGTAATAGGTGGGTTTGGATTTCATTTTTAACTATCAAAACAATTTTGAGTTTTTATTGAATATTGTGATAGTATGTTTAATACTTTTTATTAGATTCAATAAGAATAAAACTTACAGAGAATTAAAGAGTTATTATGATTAAATTGTTTCATACACACGGAGATGGAGGAAATAGTTTACATTTTTTATATTATATATTAATATAAATTGGTTATATATTGGGAGGGGAGTGACAAAGGTGAATAAGAGGAAAGAAATAAAAGAGATAGAAAAGGAAATTGAAGAATAAAAAGTAAAATAAAATAAAATGGAACAACTAAGTTTAGAAATAAAAGATCAAATGAGTAAAAAATAATATTAATCCATAATCAGTTAACACTGAATAAATAAATGACACTGAATTTTTGTAGGCAACCTATTTAGTATTATTTCTCATTAAAATTATGAGGATACATAGATAATTAACACCAAACCATGAATCCACCATGATTTTGCTCTAACATGCAGTATTTCACATTGAACATCAGAAACAAAGTTAAACACAAGAACTTCAAACAAGTTATAACAGGAAGAGAAGAAAAGATGATAGTACATGTAGATAAATACATATATGTTGAATTATATGGATACAACAGAAAATGATACTCATCCTTATTTTACAACATATATGAAAAGCCAAGCATCAGACTTGCCTAGTGCACTATGAACATTGATTTACTCAGGTTTCTTGCTGTCTCCGATGATGTTCTGCTATTATATTTGGCCATGGCTCCAATAACAACTCAGTCCCCAGAAGAAGATTCTTGATCTTGCACCTCAAGAACCTCATGATCTTCTTCCACCAACTCAACTCAAGATGAAGAAAGAAAAGGAAGATTAGGAATGTCATGATTAGAGGTCCTATTTATAAAGGGGCAGATTTCTCAGGGAAATATAATACAATTTTATAAATTACTTGCAATTTATGTTACAACTCCAATTCAACTTAAATTATATGGTTGTAAATCTTGATGTATAGTTCAATTTTTTTTTCTGATTTTTAATTTTTGAAGAAGTATTTTTTTTAATTAATCAATTCAATTACCCAACTGAGAATGGTGAATCCAAACAAAATCACTTTAATTATGTTTTATTGAGTTAAATTATAAATTAATCCATACTCCACCAAGTATATTTTAGAATGTACACAAAATTTCAAAATAGGTTTCGGATGACGAGATTGTCATCCAATAGGGTGTGTACAAAACTGAACGAAAGATATTTTTGACATTTCATTACCTCCATGGATGTGCAGCTTTAAAACAAGGGGTGCAGAATACAATGGTCATTGTGTTGACGAGAGAACCTTGCAAGACAGATCCACAATTTAACCCAACCCATTAAGAGTGAAAACCCAACCAATAAAAGTGATTTTTGTCTGATAAAATGTTCTTCCTTTGTTTTAACTTCATCGATCAAATCAAACGACAAGGGCAAGCACTCTGGTTTGAAACCCAAAATTTGATGGGTGAGTGAATCCAATTTCCATTTCCGTTTCTTGTAAGTTTCGAACAATCTTTGCATGCAATTATCCTGCGCTATTCAGTTTCCGTTTTAGATTTTATTTATTCGCAGAAGGGATGGATTTACTGTTCAAATTTTTTTATGCAAATGCATGTGGGTTTCATCAAACGAAATGGACTTTTGATTAGTTTTTGTTGATTAGGAAATGACCTCCTGCATGTTATGTTAGTAACTTATCAACCTCAGAAAAGTAGAAGAATGAGTTGAATATCATGAATATGTTTCACTTTTAACTTTCAGGAAACAAAAAGTGCGATGTTAATTCGTGGGTTTTCCTCTGATATCTGGAGTCCTGAATGAAATGGTTTTGAATTTGACATCTGTTGCAAAATCTAGACCAATGATGAACATGCGGTTATTTTATTTGATTTTTATCATTTTATCATCAATGAATGAACTTATGTATCCCATTATCAGTTAATAGATATCTGTTCTTCTCTTTGGCTCTTCTGAAAATGCTGTTAGTTTGTGCCTAGCAGGATATAACTTGACTGACAAGAATGGAGAAGATGAAACGAATCAGTGTTAATGGCTCTGCACTTAATTGTGATGACATCCTGCATGAGATCCTACTTCGGATACCACCATCAACTGTGTACAAATTAATTATTGTATCAAAAATATGGCTGCGAGTAATATCCAGTCCTTCTTTTCGTCAAGGCTACACCAGACGATGGGGGCAAAGTTTCAGACTTGTGGGGTTTTTTGTATGCAACTTTTTATATCTTGGAAGACCTAGGGACGGCTACCGTCGCCCTCGTTGGGAGCCTGCCCTTCCGTTCTTGTCCACTTGTGGAGAGGGTGATGATTTGAAACACTCTGGAATCCTCAAACGTTGTGGGTATTTCGTTGATAGTTCCAATGGCATTATTCTTTCTGGCTTGCATCCAAAGACATATTATGTGTACAATACCGTCTCCAAGCAAAAGTATCAACTCCCAGAACCTCAGCAGTTCTATAAAGTTCTGTGCATGGCATTGATTGTTGAGGAATGTCTTGATGGTGAGGCATGCTACAAGGTGATCCGTGCAAGATGTGAATGCAAGCTTAAGGAACGCAATACTGTCTCAATTGAGACGTACTCATCAAAGACTGGAAAATGGAAGCAATCCACTCTGATGTGCTCAACATCTTTTGCATTGCGGCCAAGGACAGCAGGCATGGTGGTTGGAGGGGTTGTACACTGGTTTGCAATATGGGGAAAACTTGCCATTTATGATCCTCGTCTTGGAGACAGGTATATAGCTTTGATTAGACTACCAATGGGCGCGTTAACACGTGAGCATGAGGAATCTGTTCTTGGGGAGTCATCGGATGGGGTTTTGCAGTATGGTCAGAGCAATAACATTGGTGTGGAGATATGGATGCTTGAGAAGGAACCAGAACCCAACAACTCATCCATCTACTGCAACTGTATTCGTCTGAAGTACAAGTGGGTTCTGAGGTGGAGATTAAATTTTAAAGTATTATGGAAGCAGATGCCATCTTTAAGCACACATTCTAAAGAAACCCAGCTACTGTCATTCCTTCCACGGAATTCTACATCTGTCTTCATAAGGTCAGGGTGGAACATTTTGCTGTGTGATTTAGAGACCAAAACGGTGGAAATTGTTAATTATCAGGGTCGAGGAGGTTCCATTTCTTGGGAATCTAGCAAAATAGTTCCTTACTTTCTACCATCTTGGCCAAACGCATCCTGTGCGTCGTGACGACATGAAACAAGACAAATTTAGGGGCTTATTTACTTCTTTCTATTTTCATTTTATGTTTTTACTTTTAATTTACAAAACTGTCGGCATAATTTCAATTTGTTTCCTGTTATGAAAGCTTTCTACAGAAAACTGTGAAAACAACGGCAGTTTTGTAAATTAAACATGGAACAGAGGATGAAAACAGAAGTAAACGGGTCTTAAGCTTTTAGCATAGTAGTTCGTTTTGAAGTCTAGCCATAGTAGGACCTGCACTTCTCTTATAGATTCGGTGGTGTACACGCTGGTAGGTTGCTGTGTTATCAAAACAATGAAAAATATTCCCTTTTTATCATGTTCTCCAGTCTTTTCCTAGAAGAAATGCTGGTGGTACAGATTCGGGATCTTGTGGAACTTCTAGTATGAATACTAGTTAAAACCCCAATCCTTTTTGGGGTCCTTTAGTGTTAAGTATGAAAGTAAGGGTAAGCATTTGTTGTTACTCATACACTCGTCTCTTTAAAGATTAAGGGTGTTTTGGATTATTTTTTTCAATTTTATTTTAATTTTTTTAAAAAATTTAAACTGAGTAAGGTAATGCTTTGTTTAAATTAATAGTGAAATGGAGAAGTAAAAAATAAGGATATAAATAATAGTAGAAAAATAAATTAAAATAGAAATGTTGTTTGGATGGACAAAAATGCAAGAGTAAAAAAATAAGAAATTTTATCTTTTCTAGTTTGGAGCTGTGAAAAGAATGAGAAAAAAATAGATAAAAAGTTGTTATCATTACATTTAAATGTAAGAATGTGATTATGAGTACTAAAAATTCTAGGGGATGGGGGAGATATATAAGGTTTTTAAATGCTGTTTTTCTTTTTTTTAAATTGCTGTTGTGTTAAAGAAAACGTGATTCTTCAAATGTGTCTTAGTTCTCGTACTCGAAGTGAACAGCAATGCTGATAATGTTATTTTTACATAATTGCATGCGTATAATAATATCATGTTCTCCCGTGTGTTTTCAGTTTATCTATTTTTATACAAACATTATGTGTTTATTTAAAACTTCGAGCTAATGCTAATTTTATTTTCTTAATCATGTTCTCCTCTATGCTTATTTTAAAATTTAACATTTATATCACATAGGAGAAGTAATGGTTAATGTCTGTCATATTAGAAAGTTCAATCATTACATGATAAAAACGTTAATTATATTTCTTAATCCATGCCTATTTTTTAAAAGTAAACAAGTGAAAAAGCATAAAGGAAATAAAATGGAAAAGGCCTAATTATATATAAGAATAACAAGATATTGCGAGATGTGATAGACAGATAGTGACCTCTTTAGATTATTGTAAAATTATAAGTATTCGTCACTCACCCGTTTTTTAACCTTAATTTGTAGTTCCGTAAAGTCGTTCATTTTTATTAGAAAATATTACAGTAAATAAATTTTCAAAAAATCAAAGTCTAAGCGAACATTAAAAAATCATATTAAATAAAATTATCGATACTTGTAATGTCATGAACTAATCTGGGCCCTTATTCTTGGCTTATTATTAAAAGAACATCAAAATTTATTGTAACAGTAACAGGTTAAAATAGAACTCGAAAGTAATAAAATAAAATGAAAAAGTAAGTAAATCTATAAAGTCCATAAACAATGTATTGTGTTGGTAAAATTCCTATCCTTCAAGTACAAAATCTTATCCTATGAAAAAGAAGGTACCAGTGAATGAGAAATGTGGATAAAAAGGATGGGGAAATTTTTATGGAAAAGGACTTTTATGCTTTTGACTCCCTCCCAGAAAATCCCCTTTTCAAACTACCAAGAGATAAATTTCTTATGAATACAATATTCTTTGTGCAGACGAAAGCAGAAAAAAAGATCAGTTTCTCCGTAAGAAACTCTAACTAAATATGATTTGATGTCTGGACAATGGTAAGAGTGGCATTCGGTCAATTCTGCTAGGAAATCTGTCCGTCTGGGCGTGGCAACAGAAAACTAAAGCCAGTGTTTTCATGTAATAGTGGTGGGGGCTCTAAATCAGAGACATCGATCAGTTCCTTCGACTTTGCTAAGTCATCAACAGAGAACGGAATGCTGCAAAGCATATGCTTCCACACGGTGAATGACAATACAAAATTTAATATAATAACTAGAAGCCTTTAATATAGAGTTTTGGCCTTATTCTACCATATTCACTGAAATCAAAATTTTATTCAGTAAAAATTAAATACACCTATGGCTTCTCTCCAATCAATGAACAGCCATAAATTGTAGTTTAGACTCTACTGGGTGAATTTTATATTCTGGAAAGGGACGTGATATAAAACTCAACAGGTAGCCCGAACATTTTGTAGAGGGTTTAATTCATTAGTTTGGAATGTCATAATTAACTACAGCCTATCAATTGATATCTGAGTAGAATTTTGAAGGGAGCACACTGCAATGCTCTTGCCAAGCTAAGCCCTTGGAGGCGCCACAAGGTTCTATCAGTTGTCATATTTATTTTGCACTTAGTCATAACTTTAGTTTAAACTAATTATGAGAATTGTTGGTAACATGGAACATTAAATGTGAGTCAAATAAAACATTAATAAGCGTTTAAAAAACAAAATGAAAATCTGAATAACTATTATTTCATGGTTGAACAATACTGGGCTTACCTTGAATCATCATCCAACAGGAAAGAATTACTAACTGCGTTATTAGAATCTTCAGTCATCAACACTCTCATATTGGATATAACCTAGAAGAAAACATAGATACGGCAAAGCTCAGCATAGTTTTTCTGCACGTCTTCGATATGAAGGTCTCATGGCTTTCTGGCATAGACGATTTTAAATATAGTTTGAGTAATAGTTTAATGTAAATACATACATCAGCGGATACGCTATGTGTGCCATATTTGTCATCCCAGTACATGGTGCTAATCCGATATAGCTGCTGTATGCTGAGGACCTGTAAAAATAGTGAAGAATGTTAAGTATTCGAGAAAGTGAATTTTTAAGTAGAAAGTGAAAGATGCTTTCACTTACTGGGCACAGGTCATGACTTATTTCATTCAGCGTTTTCCTTGGTTTCTGATGTATGACCTAAATTATTGGCAGGGAACACCAGTTTTTAAAATTTACTATCTGACCATTACAACAAGACCATGCAGATGGATACAGGCAAGATAGATACCAAAAATCCAATAGCCTGTCTTATATGTCTGAGCTCATCCCATGCCGAACCACAGTACTGCATCCCCGAGAGAGAAGGGAGAGGGGCGAGGTTAGTTTTTATACCTTCCTAAAAGAAAGAATGGCAATGTATAACAGCACTGTAAAGTAGAGCACCTCATCAGTGGCGCCACAGCACCAATCCTCCAATTCCCCCAAACCAGATTTCACATATTCTCCATTACTAAATGAGCAGCACTCCCGTCTTAGAAGAAGACTACAAGAAAAATGAGGATGCGAGATTATAAAAATGAGAATTAAATTTCTAGAACCAAAATGACCACAATACAACGGAAGTCGAAAAAAATAACCTGTTGAAAAGTTGGACATTGATGAAAGAAAATATTTGAGTGAACACCTTACGAACCAAAAACGGGGGAACCTGCCAAAATGAAGCAGAGAATGGATTAAGCTGAACGAACATATTTTACTCCAACAATACTAAATAATACATGCATAATAATAGCTCACCAAAGAAAAGATGAACACAAACTAATGGAAGATAAAATACATTTACCTCCTTGAGTATCACAAAATCATGTAGCACACTTCCGATGTATACTACTAGCTCCATTTTATATAATATTTGAAAGGCATAAATATGTTTTTAATCTACGTAAAATAAAAGTTTTCTATTTTTTATTCTTAAAATAATTTCTTTATTTTTTATCACTCTAAAATTAAAAAAAAATAATAATTGATTTTCCCCCCTACTGTTATGTGTTGGTTGAAAAGTCAAGTGATCACCTAAGTGACCCTCATATGATATAATGTTGATATGCGAAGCTTTGATTTTTTTTTTGCAAAAATCTCTAAAATAAATGTTATTTATCTTAACATCAATATTAGGGATAAAGAATAGTAATTTTATTTTAGAAAAAGAAAGATCGAAGACAATACTTTTATAGAGATCCAAATCAAAACTTACTTATTTTACATTAAATAAACATTTTTAAGCCTATTTGAAATTAGAAAAAAAAAATGATGACTAATTTTGGAGACAAAAAGGAGATCATGTATTTCATTATAAATTATAAGAATGTATTTAATTTGACATTCAAATTTCTAAGCGAAGAGACAGAACTACCATTGCTAGCAAAATTTGTTGTGAGAAAGCACCAATTAAAAAAGAAGATAAAGGGACAAAGTCAAACGAGGTTGGACTAACATGATTTTCTTTCAAAGTATTTAAGAAGTTCCCAAGGCTCTTAACTATCCCCTGCCAGTGAGCAATCAAAGCTTTCTGGGCTTCAGTGTTTGCAACCGAACGTGATGATCCCTTCACCAAGCTCGCTCTAGATGTTCTGGGTGCCTATATGATGTTCAAACAGTACATATTGAATCAGTGAATTTAAAAGGCAATGCAGAAAAGGAAAAGCTTTATAAATTTACTTAGTAGTAATGAAGAAATTGTTATACCTGGATGCATAATCCAAGCAGGGGAGAAATTTCTTTCTTCAAGTTATCTCTAATCATTCCATATATCTTTTCCACATAAGCTGTAAGCTGCTGTTTGAAAAGGAGAGCAGGGTACTTGGCTTCAACTTTTAACGTATCTACACCGCTCATGCTACCATTGATTAGGGGAAGGGTGACTCCAGCTGGAGTTCCACGGAAACTCTGAAACAAAAGTAAAAAGACTTTACTTGTCAAAAGATGGAAAGTTTCTCAACTGGACTCAATCCGTTTAAATAAGAAGTTGTATTTACATGTGTCACCCTCCCGAACAGACTCCCTGATGAAGATCGACGACGTTGAGGAGCCATTCCAGCCGCACCACTTGCCTTTAGTGTGCGCTGTAGTAACAAGACAAGTGTAGAGGAATTGGATAACCAATAAGCCAAGACATCATTATTATCCTGCGTCTGAGGTCAAATAAAACTTATTAGTGATGATAAATATGCTAAAGGGGAAAACAATAAGAGAACTATCACGCCAGTTTAGCATTTTACACCTCAACTGCGTGACCAATAGTTTGGATTAGACGATCAAAAACGCTAGTACGGTCCACTTCAAATGATCTCCAATGCAAGAGGCATTTGTATACGATACAAGCAGCAACTGGTCTATTCCCAGCAAAGCCTAGGTTTTGTGCAATGCATCTAATGAGCAACTCTTGGTTCTCCTGTTGTTTCTCATTGAGTGATTTCTGTGGTTTATCCTCCACTTCGGTCTGTTCCCTGTGGTTCATTGATGTGCTATGCATATCCTGATTAGTTTATCAAGTGAAAAAGAAAACAAGTTAAATACTCATACATATCCAAGACAAGTAACAAAAGATTTAATCCTAATACACAACCAAGATACAAGTAACAGATTTAAAATAAATTTAGTTACCGAAGTTGGCTTTACTTCCGTTCCAATATGTCCACCATCCGGTCGCTATAAATGGAGACAAGAAAATGTCATATCCGAACTTTACATTCATATTACTATAAAGTTTGAGATTCATTCCAAAGAGTACCTGTATAACAGATCTAGAGCGTCCTGAGAGGAACTTATTGGGTGCCATTGACACAGCTTGTTGACGTAGAACTTGATTCTCTGATTCTGAATTAGCAATCTTCTCTTCTAGTCTAATCAAAGAAATGAGATTTTGGTCATTCATCTCACCAAATTAAGTGTAGATACCATTCATATATTAATTTTCAAGATAAGATTTTAGAAAGTAGTGATAAATTTATCAAAAATAGTAGTAACAACAATAATATTAATAATTAATTTTATCAAGGACGAAGAGAAAGAAAGAATAATGTTCGATCACTATACCAATAATATTATCATACTTCTCATGAAAAAGAAACTCCAAAAAGAATTAGGTACACTCTAATCCAAAGTTTTCCTTGTTGATTAGCATGGGAGAACAGTGACATTAAGCTTATTTTACATTATTTATATTACCTGGTCAAGGATTCTTGTAGCTGACGAACCTTCTTCTCCGTGTCTTCTAATATTTTACTCTTTTCTTCACAATAAGCTTGGGACTCATTATATTTCATTTCAAAGTCATCAACTTTCTGCTTCTCTGACTCAAGGGAGGTCTGAGAAGATAAACCCGATTTAGATGAGATAACCATTATAAAAGAACATAATTACCACTACTATAAACTTAAAAAGATAGTATGCTCCTTAGGCATAAGCATTTAATACATCATTCTTATTATTGGAGATTTCGTATCAACTAAAGATATGACCAAATTATAATACTGGGGAACAATCTTAATCTCTTCATTAAGTGCGGAGCCTATATTGATGGAGTGAAGGCTGCTCCTAGTCCGGTGCAAACCTCACATTGCAAATCAATTTTATAAGATTTAATTAGGCCTAAAACTCACTTTCTAAGATCGTATAAGAGTCAAGTTAGACCTAAAAAACACACTTTCCAAAACTTATATTCCTTGGTATAGTAATATGTCCATTAAAATATTTACATGAGTCTAACAACCAAAGCTTTTAGGATGATTGGGCTTCAATGCAGCATAAAACCCTCCATGATCAATTGGTGAAGTTGGCAAGCATTGTCTACATTTGAAGTTCAAAGGGTCTTGAAGGAATGTGTTAGAAAGATATATGCAAATATTGTATTGCTGAAAATTAGGGATTATACTCCTTATTTGATCCCTTAATTGTTGCACTATTGATTATAAATAAAGAATCATGTGTGGTCAAAACACACATTTCAGTCAATACTTTTCTTACATATTATAAACTTCTAAGATGATTAGTCTTTTACATTAACTATCTGATGTGCATCAATTATGAATCTATCTCTTACTAGTTGGTCTATATAATGTCAGTTGGAAATAGGAGCATTCTAGGAAATAAGAGCATTTTATGTGCAGTTCATCTTTTTAATGTTGTTTCTCTTTCCAAGTACACTAGATATTTTGTATAGTTAGGTTTAGTGCATCTTCCCACTGAATAATCCACCTATTGAAATTTTTTCTGGCCCTCACTAAAATATGCACATTCTTTCTATTTTATAAAATTTGTCCCGATCAACAAATGAAAAGTAGTAAGAGAGGCAAAATAATTGATGAACCACTCTACGAATGATACTAGTTGTGTCTTGAAGCATACATTCTCTACACAAAATTTCACTATTATTAAGAAGCATTTTATGCAGAAATAGAAGCATGGTTGAAATTAGGGTCGCCTAACAGAGATTAAGTGTTGTTAAAACCAATTTGTCTTACCTTTAGACTCTCAATTTCCAATGATAGTGATTCAATCTTCTGAGTGTCTTCAACAATAACCTGAGTTTCTTGAACAACAGGAGGTGCTTCTTCAATAGCTTTCCTTGCAGCCTCTCGCTCCTTTATAAGCAATGCATTGGTTTCATCAACTTTGTTCTGCGTCTCCTGCAGTAAATTCTGCAGTTTTGCTATCTCTTGTGCTTTGGATTCTTCTAGGTTGCTCTACAGGATTCCAAATAGTTTTCTTTAGGGCTGTCTCTTATGCTGAAATTGATCTTCCAAAATTTATGTATCTGCAAAGCGTATATCTCACCCTTAAACTCTTCTCTAGTTGAAGACGCCAAGTGAGTTCCTCCACTCTTTTTTCAAGCTTGTCCTTTGCCTCTTTAAGTGCACCAGTTTCTCTTGCAGCCTAGCAAAAGGAAACGAATGTTAACTGAGGGTAGAAAGAAAGATATAAAAGAATTAGGAATAATGCAGTGAGGTTTGTGGCTTTGTTCTACTTTAACATTAAAAAATGTCATATAGGAGCAGCTTAATTGGTTTCATTTTATCATTCATAAAACTACCAAATAGAAAAAGGATTGTGCCCGTGAAATATCACATGAGTTTCACTTCATGTGGATGGGATATTCTTTTATTCTGTTCAGTATAAGATTTATTTTACGTCTACAACATATTTCGCATTAAAGATATGACTAGTAAAATCCAATTTAAAGATATAACAAGTTAAAATAGAAAATAGAATAAGAATGAAATTTTTGGCTCTAATATTAAGAAATGAAGGTAAAATCCAATTTCGATTTGTATAGAGGACAATTTTTATCTTGTTTTCCCTTTATCAAGATAATAATAATGATAAACAAATATATGAACGTTGTATAAAACTATAAACCTTTCTGTTATGAAACTTGTTTTTGTAACAGAAAACATCAGATATTATATTTTGCCTTCTGTGACAGTTATATAGGTTGGATGCATTCGCGTTTTCATTGTCCTGTTTCTCAGGATTCTGATAAAAGACAGGATGGTTAAAAAGACAATGGAAAAATATAGAAATTACCATTTTCAGTTTCCTAAGTTCTCTCCTGGCCATTAGACCCCTCCATCGGCATTGTGTGACAATTGAACCTTTCTTGAGCTTCTTATAATATGAAGCAGATTTGTGGCACCGCCACTGAGCCTGCAATTTTTCAAGAGTTTAAATATTGAATACTGACAACCCTTATCAATGTTCCTAATCATATAGCAGTCAACTATGACCTGAATAATGATGGAAGCCTTAGCCTGTTTCCTAAATCTGAACTCCTTGAGAGAAGCAATTGCCCTTAAAGCTGTTTGCACAGTAAGTACTGATGCTTTGAGTTTAGTATAGGTTTTCCTAGATTCATATCTGCGTATATTCTTCTGAATTTTCACTGCAGCTGCCTCCCTTCTCAAGTTCTTATAGAATTTGAATGCAAGTCTTCCTACAAAACATATCATGAATGTGAAAAATCTGTAGAGAAAGGAGACTGATTAAGCAGTAAGATGTCCCTAGGAACTTAGGCACACCATTCTATTTGGGGAAGTCAATACAACATTGACCTATACTAAAAAATGATTTAGGCTATGCCTTTTTATAATATTTCACCTCTCCAAAGAGACTGCACAATTGTAGTCTTCTTGCGTAGTGCAAGATAATGTTTACGAGCTTGATGGGTTCGAATACGCCGTTGAATAGTTTTTGCTGCATTACCAAGCATTTGAGCTCTTTGTGCATCTAGTTCAGCCATCTGACCTGCTCTTAGGAATACCTTTGTTTGTCCAATCTAAAAAATTGACAGCCAATCAAATGAACTTTGTGGCATTGAATGGAGTGGAGCGTAACAATATACATATATACATGTTATGTAAATGCACAATACTATTGTTGACATTATTTAATTATAGCAAAAAAAGGTACTATATATTAATGATACCATATCCATGAATTGTAGTTGTTGCTCAGGTCATACAAGCTTTGATGATATTTAAAAAAGAGAACAAGAGTGAAATAATGACTCCAGTTTAACATTTTAAAGTACCTGATATCCTTTAAGCCGTGCTTTTTCCAGAATCTTTTGACAAACAGTCTTCTCATCATGACTGCCCATAGGTGAAAAAACAGCAGTTTAGCACTCAAAAAATTTAGAACCAAACTGTTGGTTATAAAGATAAAACTTTCTTCTTTTGCATAAAGGATATTACAAGTGTTCTTACTGTGCTTCTGTGATCTCTGGAGCAAGAAGGGAAAATCGGTGTATAAATTCAAAGAAAGCACGGCGAGTAGGGTAGCCAGCACAACTGATTCTGATTGCCTCTAAAACACCCTGTATGGGAAAGCATTAGAGACCACCGAAGAAAGGTTGAAAATGCGAAGATACCAGGGCCATACTTTTGTACTAACCATCACACAGAGTGAAGTAAAGGAGGAATATCAAGTTATATTTTCAAACTATACTCACACCACAGCGAAGTTGCTGCATAATATTGGAATTCTCAAAAATTGCAGGCTTGAGGAGGTTGTTTGGTTTCACACATCTAATGTAATGAGGCTCTGTAGAGCTTAGTGTTTCCATTAATTGCTGTAGTTGCAGCTGCACCATTCAGGATATGAAAGCATGGTTTGTTAGCTTCCTGATTATAATATTACAGTTCAATTTGTAAGCCCTGGCATGGGTGCATGTTAATGCGTGATGCTTTTTTTTTGTTGAATAAATCCATACGTGTAACAATGAAGCCCAGGAAAAGAATGACACCTTAAATCGAGAACCAATTGAAGAAAATTTAGAAGATTTGGATGTCTCTTCTGGAAGTAGAGGAAAAAGGCCTGCTACAAATGGACATTTGGAAGCAGTCAATAAATCTTGATGCTCAGCAACCACATAATCTTTGTTTTTGTCCAGAAACTGATCAGACTGATAGTGCACCTGCAAATTTATGACAGTAGAAATGAATAAACAAAGATTTCTCATTTTTGGCTGAAGTCGGTGCTATGGGATCAAATAATACCTCGCCAGCATAATGAGAAATAGTGAAATCTGTTCGAGATAATTTTGGCTTAATAAAGCGTTTCTTATTCTTAAATGTTTGATAAAGTTTGTTTGAAAATGTTTCATGTGTGGACTTTGGAAACATACTGCAAGAAAAGAGGGGGAAGTTAGAACGAAGAAGTTATTAATGTATCAAAGATGTTTAGATTTAAAACAATATGACAAAAGCTGGTTCGTGTCACCACAAGGAAAGGGATAAAATTTAACTAGCAAGGTAATCTCCATCCTTTAATGAAGAAATTCAAGGGAGAAAACGATAATTTACCAAGCTTCATCAAGGAGTGCAATTATTCCTCCAGGTTTCTGTACAAATGATAAACAATGTAAGAGATTAGTACAAAAAGAAAAAGAGAAAATGGAATGATAACCTGAAAAAGGGATTGAATTTGGGCAGACTGTAAAATAACCCAAAATACAGCCAAGTGAAAGACCAATCAGTAACAGCAGTTAATTGTAAATTTAAAGATACTCAATATGGCTCTTGTGCTGCAGTTCAAAAGAAGCCACAAATCATTTAACCAAAATTATTTTCACGTTCACCCTCACTCCCATCCCGTCTGTTGCTTCTCCTTTATAAATGTTGCCAGTTGTGATGTAAATCTTTAGTTTATCTATGCCGATTGGGATTTAGCAGAATTTCATTATTTAAAGGAAATGCATTTTCCACGGAATAGATTGTGGAATGGAATTTAATAAGGCAATAAGCGTATCAAAAAGTATAGTAACAATAGCTTTCTATTTCATTAAGTTTCGGAATATAAGAGTGAAAAAAAAAAATACGGCAAGACCTTTTCAATAAGGTCCAAAACATCTTGGTTGTCAACAAATTCAATGTAGCTCCAATTGATCTGCTCCTTCGTGTATTCTTCTTGCTCCATCTTAAACACGTGCTGTAATTCATCATAAAAAGTATGTTAAGCGGGGAAAAGATGGTCATAAGAAAATTTAAGTGCTTATCATGGTCTGAGATGTTGCCTGATTGAAATGTTGCTGCAACTTCTCGTTTGTGAAATTAATGCAGAACTGCTCAAAACTGCAGAGCATGATAGGCTGAAAATAAGTTACAAAAAATTGAAAACAAGCAGAGGTAGTTGCTTTCAACATTTTCAGTAAGAGGAGTGTTAGCAACACTCTTTTATTATTGGGTTGAATTGATTGAAAATCACAGTTTTAGATGGTCCCACTCCTAAATCTGTAGAGAGACTCATTGAATGAAAAGTAGAACCCACCAAAAGTTGTGATTTCCAATTAATTTTAATAAATAATAGAATTTCTCTCTTCAACAATGTGAAGTACATGTATAGATGGGCATATTTCTTCTTCTGAACTACATATTACCTGTTAGATTTAAAGCTTTCAAAACCATAGATATCAAGCACCCCAATCAAAGATTTAGAACTGGAGTCTTGTCCAATTGAATTATTAATCTTGTTCACCAACCTGTTAACCACCACATTAATGCACCCAAGATCAAAACCAGAATCCTAGATACTTTACCTATTTTATGGGTTCATTTTTCAGCATCTTACCAGTCAAAGAGCCTAGAATAAATTGTTTTTGCCAAGCCATCTCTGCTCACTGCTGCACTTTGGGGATCGAGGCTTCGTTTTATAACTTCCTCAGGGGTGATCATGACACGCTTACATAATGCATCTTCCAAGGAACCAGCATTGCACCTAATAAAGTGGGAAATCCAATGATGGCAATCATCTTAAAGCCAGTTCAAAATCATATGGGTATGGAGAGTGACAATACAGTGGCACACATACATAAGAAGCTCAGCAGTAGTTTCTAAGTGGAATTTGGCTTTGTCATCTTTTGGAACTGATGAATCAATTTCCTTGCCTTTTGCAAACTCAATATTCCCAATATGAAGAATCGCAGCAACAACTCTGAAAATTGCTTCCTTACAGAAAAACGGAAAGGGAAGTGGAGAGGTAAGAACTGGGAGGATAAATTTTCCATTTCTAGACAAAAAGAAGCTAAATTCATGCTCATGCAAAAGAAATACCTGCTCTTTTTGGCTTATTCCAACAATATCCATAGCTCTCCTGGTAGCAAGATACTCACGAGAATCATTTATATCAGCCAGGTCATAGCATTTTGACTGGTTCAGGTAATGAAACGTTTTAGGATTTCCTAATTTGTATTTCTCAATTTCCTGTTAGCAAACATTGCAATGAGTTTACATAATTAAAACAAATCCCTCAAAAAGTGAATAATGCAGCAAGTAACCTCCTGTGGTGCAGCACAAAGAAAATAAAAGCAGTGGTAGTTGCGTTCAGGATCACTAATCTGGCAAACCCGAGATCTCTCCAAAAGGTATGTTCGAATAGCTGCTCCCGAGATTCTACCACTCTTGTCAAATTGGATCTCAACAAATTTACCAAAACGACTGCACAATTAAGAAAAGGAAAATTTAAAACTAAATTATTGGTAAGAAATTGAACTTAAATACGCATCATGTGGCAGTTTATGTTTCATTAAGGAAAGCAAAATTGTTAAACAGAAATTAAGTTAATTGTTGTTATTAGCGTCTTATATTCTGGCAGTGTAATGTAGTAGAGAACTGGGGGATTGCCATGAGACAAAATGAAGACTATATCAGATCAGGTTATGGAGGAGAGTGAAACACTAATAATCCTTTATTGCCCACATGTCACAAACACAACAAAACTAATCTATACATCAGGGTTTCTCAGAGAAGTAAAACAAGAGCTTATTTACTTCCCAGCTGTAAGACTTGCCTGGAATTGTTATTCCTGACAGTTTTAGCATTGCCAAATGCTTCCAGAACTGGATTTGACTGCATTCAGATCAGTTAACACAGAAGTCTTAAATGAGTCAAAGTTCAAGACAAAAAGAAAGGGTCCATATCATAGCTTGAAATAAAATAATGAGGAATTATTAGACTTAAAAAAAGGGTAATCTGTTCAATCATACTTCAAGAACTTGTTGCTCAACGGTTCGTCCTTCAGTGGCAGCCCTACCACCTAAGAAGGCAAGATATCTCATAAGCATTTTTGTAGTTTCAGTTTTACCAGCTCCACTTTCCCCACTGACCAAAATTGAATTGCTTTTTCCTTCGTGTATCATTGCCCTGGTTTTAATGAATTCATCAGACTATATATTTGGTTCAGTGAAAGCATCAGAACTTGGATAAATAGAAGAGTTTTGATTACCTATATGCAACATCAGCTACGGCAAATACATGAGGACTTAACTCTCCAAATGGTGCTCCCTTGTATTGTTGCATCATGTGTGAATCATAAATATGAGGTAGCCTTTGGAATGGATTTATTGCAATCAGAATATTACCAGTATAAGTCTGCAACGGCAATTAGTAAAATAGGTAACAACTTGTTGGACTAATAAACAATGCTGGATTTTATCATATAAAAGGAAAGAGAGAGACATACATATATTTCATTCAATTCATATCTAATTTTTAAGTTCTGAAGGACTCCAGGCTCGTGCAAATAGGAAAGCTTAGTCATATCATCCACTCCACCCGCAGGAGCTTCCATATCTTTGGGATATATTTTTGATAACTTTGTGAGCACCTATAGAAATAATCAAAATAAAAACATGGGTGACGATTCTTTTCCTTACTACAATATTTTGCACCTTTTTTCAAGCAAAACAGGCAATAGAAAAGACAATTTCGCCACAAAGGAATGCATAAAAAAATAATGGACGAGTATAATAAAAAATTATTTGTCTAACTTCAGAACAGAATCCCCAATGGTGATAACCCAATCAAAGTAGAAAAAAGATAAGAAAACAAGAGAAATGGCCATAATTTAGCTTACAAGTTCAACAGTTTTTACAATATTTCCAGGAAGTTAAACATTAATAACATTCCATAGATCCTGGGACATGCCTTCAAAGGATACAAGGTACTGTGGTTGGATTTGTATGCTTTGTTCTTGAGGTTTTGTGCAATGACAGAAGACATTGGGCAGTTAAGGAAGAATCTAAGGGCATATTTTTGTCTTTCTAGAGTCTGTTATGGGTTCTTGCAAGCTCTAGTAAATTTTATGGTTTCTTTCTTTTTCCTCATGTAAAGGGGTCGGTACTCCTTGTACCAAGTCTATAACATGGAGTTTGATTTCTGACAAAAAAAAGCATTCCACAGATCCTGATGGTCATTTAAAGATCAAGCCAAAACTGAGAAGATCAAGAACAAATAAAGAATATTCATTGCCGAATCTCTTCCGTAAGGTTCAGTGCTTTCACTTTATTTTCTGTTTCTGCGTGTAATTGCAGTGCAGATACAACTACAGACTAACAGTGCAATAAACATAGACTGAGCACAACAGAGAAGTTAACCATTCTCATCACTGCTATTCGCTCTTTTATATCAACTAATAGAAGCAATCGAGGTGAACTGTTTGGCTATTTAGTACCCTATGGAAGTTATTCAAGAATGCAAATAAGCACAAACCTTCTTTCCATTGGTTGTGTCAATTTCAACATCATTTCCTTTGATTTTTGACACCTGTCCATCAATCCAAGAAACTTCTGGATCTTCAGCCCAGACAAAAGAACCCGCAGTAATATTCACCGGAGTCCCCTGCAGATGGAGAAAAGAAATCATCATCTTATCAATACAAAAACCAGCACAGAACGCATGCAATCTACGATAGAGTTAAACAAATCTAATAAAGTCCTTAAATGCAAATTTTAAAATAATACATACGAGGCAATGTTTACATATTACCCGTCCCTCCAATACACATCAAGAACAATTACTGAATTCTTGCTCATAGTGTTACAATCTATAATATCGATACGAATATGTGACACAAGTTGAACTATCGGTGCATCGTAGGTTACAATACAAGAAATTACCGTATTGTTTGGCGCGCAAACAGCAGCAGCATAACAAGTTAACAAGAAAGTGAATGATAAATAGGAAGTAGTTAGAGTGATACAAAATTATGAGGAATTAATTGTGTGATAGTTATAAATTAAGAGAGGATTGAGAGTAATTGAATGGTGCAGAAAACGGGAATGCAGGTAGGTTAAGGTGAAGGAGTGCGACGTACCATTATTGAGGTGTAAAGCGGAAAGTGATGGAGAGCTTAGGCAGCATAAAGAGGAGTATGGAAGGGAATGGCGACGGCGTGGTTGAGGCGTGAGGAGCAGGAAGGAGAAGATGTGCGTAAGTTGAAGGTGGTGGAGGTGGAAGACGAAGTGAGAAGTGGAATGCGAATCGATTGGTTGTTGGAAAGAACGCGACATTGTTCAACACCTCCTCCTGTAACTTCGCCACCTTCTTCTTCTTCCCTTTGCTTTCGCGCATTCAACTCTCCTCTTTACTACTTTTAGCGGGGTCCCTTCTCTTCTTCTCTTCACTTTACTTTCATTCCTATAATGTCAAAATATTATTAATAAAATTCCTTAATTTCAATTAATCTTAGAAAAAATCTTCATTTTCTATGTTTTTTCTTTAATCCAAATAATTTCACCTCTTTATTTTATTTATAAAGTTCGTACTTTTATTATATTGTAATATTTAAAAAAATTAATTGCAATAGAATAAGAAATAATTAATGAATTATTGATGTTTATGATAAATATTTTGAATCTAATGTGATATAAAAAAATATTTATAAAAAGGATCAAATTAGTCAATCAATTATAATGTAAAAAAATGTCGATGGAAAAAATTAAGTATTTAAAGTTGATGGATTTGCATTTCTAGACATAATAAGAGCTCATTAGGATTAAAGTAAAATTTAAGGTGTATCTTTAGAAAATGATATAAAATTTAAGGAAGTAAAATATTGTTTTTTAAATTTTATAAATATCAATTCCAATTTTATATCAAAATTAAGGTGTTTTTATAACCTTCTTGTTGATAATAGTTGCGTTCTTAAAAACAAATTCTTAACGCATATTAAATGGTTATTATAATTGTAGTTTGTTCTCAATATCAATATTAATATCAGATAAACTAACTATTTTTAAGTTTTGTTGAATACCAAGGAAGGAAGTATGCTTAAGAAACAGTCTTAGTTTTATTCCAGTCTTGAAACTCAATTTTCAATCTTTTTAACTTATGTTGCAAAATAAACATAAGACCGCCAACAACCGGATTAGTTTAAGAATCATGAATAAGCTTCATACACGAACGATCTTAAAGCCACATAGAAAAAGAAATGAAAATATTTTTAACCTTTTGTATACAATTACTAGCAAAAATAGGGGAGTGGTTAGAATAATTTTTAACAAGAAATTTATAATTACAAGAATCTCATTCATCCAGACACGCTCCATTACATCAAGTCCTATCCAATTTTCTATCAATTTTGTGTAACCCGCTCCTCCCATTACAACAAGTATAATAAGGTCCAGAAAAGGCATACAAGTAAGATCATTATTATTAATCCAATCAAAAAAATCAATACAAGAAACCTGATTAGGAGCAACCCCTTTGCAATCGTCAGTCGAGATAACAACATTAAAATCACCCAAAATGCATCAAGGCTTTATGAGGAAACTAAGATCCCTCCATAAAAGTTGTCTAACCAAGTATGTGTTAACACCATAAACACCTGCAAATCTAAAGCATTTATCGTGCAAAAGGCAATTTACAGAAATAAATTGATCATTAACCAAGAAACTTTGGACAAGATTTGGAAAATACCAAAGCTTAGGAGCTTTATTAACTATGGGAGACATAGCAACCAAATGCATATTAAAGATTTGAAAAAAAACATCTAAAGCATCAATGTATGACATCATGGGATCAGCAAGAAAAACAAGAAGATGTTTATACAGTTTAAGTAAATTAAACAATATTTTCACAGTTTTATGATTGACTAATCCTTGAACATTAAAAAAAAAACCTTCATTGTTACCTTTTTGGATGAAATTGTGGTAACAGTTTTATTTTATTTATCAATCCCTTTTGGTAGTCTCCGTGACCATATTTCTACGTAGCCACATTCATATTCTTTCTAGTTCAAACTTTGACCTTTCACAATGATCCTACAAACAATAGTCAAGCAAAATAAATTCAATAAAAACAACTAAAGAAAAATAAGTTTATGAAAACTATAATAAGAAATTTAAAAAAAAAAACACAAAATATTCAAACTCTACACAACTTTCATATTTTTAATTCGTAAAACACTTTAAAGCAAACAAATCAACATCTATTTATGAACTATAAAGTTGATATCTATCATCAATGTATAAAGTTTAGGTAAACTAAATATCGCAGTTAATTTTAAATATATAACATTAAATTTGAAATACTACATGCGTTTAATTGTTTTTTTTTTCATTTCAACTTGAATTTAAAACAAAATAATCCAAAAATTAAAAGAAATAGATTTTGATAGATTTGGTTTTGGATTATTTTTCTAATCAGTTCGATGTTAAAGAACCTAATTACAGGCACAGAGATGAAGATTCTTCCACAAGTTAGCTAAGTCTGTTTTAATTAATATAAACATTCTAAAACTTCTTTGACTAATTATATGTTCATGTCCCAAGATCAAGTATATATCACCCAAATAAAGACTTTATCCGATCATTTAATTTGCTAAAAAAATATATGGTTAATTAACTAACTGTCTGTTGATGACCAGCAAAACTCACAATCTATATATATTATTGTGAAAAATAATCATAGTCCTAAGAAAAATAAATGTTAATCATGATGAAGAAAAAGGTATATAAAGATAACAATAATAGTTTAGAAAATGTTTCCTAATTATTGACCATATGAAACAACATGTCAATGTCTTGAAGAAAATATAATTTTATTTAGTGATTACTTTGTTTCCTTATAATAATTATAGCTTTTGCGATCTAAATAGAAGAATCTATATTGCACATATATAGACTGGTCCATAGGTCAAAAATCAAGTGCAATTTAAAACTTGTGGCCTTTGAATCAATGTTTGGAATGCAGAAACTTGGTTATTGTTGAAGACATTAATTAATTCATTCGCTGCAACATCTTGCTTAAACTATACAAAGTAATATTTAGATTTATAATATTCCATGATCCATATGAACACCAAGATCACCGTCCTTTTAGAAATACAAATATGTTATTGAAAATATTGATGGATCTTTAGGAAATATTTTAGGGGTGTCAAATTTTTTTAATAGATGTATACAAATTTTGAAAGTGTCAACTATATAAAATATGTTAAAATTTTAAAAAATATTATTTATATATTAATTTATATATGTGTAAAAAAAATTGGGGAGTCAAGATCTCTAACACACCTATAAGTTCTTATTGATTGAAAGTCTCATATTTAATATACATGAAAAAGTTTTGAGTGAGTATAAAAAAAGAAAAAATCACAAATTCTAAACTTTAATGGTTTAGTTGAAGATAATATTGTATTGTCTTATATGGACAACACATACATTAATGTGGTAATTAATCTTTTCAATTTCTCTTACTGAAAAAATTCAACAAATTGATCATGATAAAGTTGTCCCACTTATAATCAGGATTTTTACTATGAGGTGGTGTGCATGCTTCATGTGCAAAATACTTTTATGCATTTTGTGCTAGATTGTGCAAGAGTTACCTCTCACAAGTTCATATATTTAGTGTTTTTCATCTTTGATAAAACAAAAAAAAAATATTTACTTTGAAGTATTTTATGTTCAAACAACAAGAGTTCAGAAGTTTATACACACAATTCAATAGTGTTCTATAGGTAAAAAGAAATAAGGATGGGTGGAAATGGAAAAAAAAGGATAACTTAGTAATCGGTGAGATCTGCTTATCAGAGGATACGAAATGAAACTAGAGGGAAAGGTGAGACATTCTTTAACAGATTTTGGAGAATAAAACATTTGTCAACTGCTCATTTATGTGCATAGAGGGTGTTATATTTCAACTTTTGACAACTTTCTAAGAGGGATTCAGTCTAGTAACAAACGGTGCATAGCATGTAGATCCCTAAATGAGTTCATAAACCACCTCTTTTTTACTTGTGTGGTAACAAGGAAGGTATGGGAGATGACTTATCAATGGATAAGTGTTCAATTTGTGCATCATTGAACATTTATTAGGTTATGTAGTGGCAGGGTTAAGTAGGAAGGCCAATAATATCTTTTCCATAGTGTGGGTGACTATTATAGGGAACATTTGAAAACATAAAAAAGATGTCATTTTTAGAAATCTTAAATTTGACGTGGTTAAAATGTTTACAAATGCTCATATGAAAATATGGCATGAGTAACAAGTAAGCATCCAAAAACTAGTTTTTCATACTCTGATTAATAATTAGACCCAAAATATGCATAAAATATTTGTTGTGAAAATATAAGGGACGTGATTCGACTAAGTGAAACAGGTAAGCCTTTATATTCTTGATTGAGGTCATTGTCTATAAGTCTAGGAAGTTATGTAAAGTCAGTCTAAGAAGGCAGTGGTCTAATAAGATTAACAAACACTCGCTAGGATAAGCTTTAAATGACTTTGATACCATTTTACAAAGTGGACTTTAAGCCTAATTCAACCCTATAAAACTGGCTCATGGATGAGGTTTGCACTCACTTATATACAATGAAATATTTTCATCACTCGTCAAGTGGGATCTTCAACACACTATTTTATATACACATGTTGAAATATCACTTAAATACTTAATTTTTTTAATTTAATTCTTTATTGATAAAACAAACATTTAAACAACATCTTACGTGTTCTCAAACACATTAAATTGAAAACCTAACATTACTAATTATAACAATATTGAAAGATCACTAAGCTTAGCTTATTTAGATCTAAAAATTATTGTAATAAAAAGAAAAAAAAAAGAATCTAATTGAATATGTTAAAGAGAGAAACAACCATATTTGGAAAATTTATGCTGGTGGAAACGAAAATTAAACTTAACATTTTCTCAATTATATGTACTTTATGCCTATTTAATTTGAATTTTTCACTCGCAAATATATATTTATTATTCATAAATACAAATTTAATTGTGAGATATCTTAAATATATCTTTATTATTCATAAATAAAAATTTAATTATTAGATAATTGAATGATCACTACAAGAAAATCATGAAATAGAAATTAATTTTTAGATACCATTTTAAAAACTTATAAAAAATTGATTTCTAAATTAGTTTATATTATTGTCAAATAGTTTATTGATATCTAATTAGCAACCAAGGTTTTAGAGACCAAATTTAGAAACTAAATAATTGATAGTTAAAACATTGGTTGCTAATTAGATACCAATTTAGAAACTATTTAACAATAATAGAAATAAATTTAAAAATCAATTTTCTTTTTAGTTTATAAAATGATCTCTAATTTAGTTACTATTGCAACTAATTATTTTGGTTTCTAAAACTTGATTTCTATTTCATGATTTGCTTGTAGTGGATGGTTATCCGTATAAGAAAATTTACACAAATTATGTTTTATAGATCAAAATTTTGAGTCAATATTTCAAATTTTGAATTATGAAAAATAAAAATTTCTATTTGTGTAAATAAAGTTTGAAAGAGTTTATTTATGTAATGTTTAAAAAAAAAATTTACTTAATTTCTCACTTTACAGAATATTTTTTTTCCAATTTCCTCTTATAGCACATTAATGCAATTCCAGAAGTTGAATAAATTAGGTGTTATATCATGTGTAGAGTACTTACATTAATTCAATCTCACTCTCTAAACTCTTTTGAATTCACACAACACTCTCGTTCCTTTGGAAAAAAATGACGAACAAATGTATTATGTGGTTGAACATATCAAATTGTATAAGTAATTAAATAGAAAATTTAAGTATATTTTTTCCAAAAAAATTGGAGTCATGTTAGACTTCTTACATTAAGTTTCAGAAAACTCACGTTCAACTTTCCAACATCAGAATTTGTATATTCAACTTCAAAAATCTTAGTCACGTTAAACCTCTTCACCAAGTATTAGAAAACTCATGTTCAACCTTCTAACAATAAAAAGTTTATATTCAACTTCAAAATTCTTAATTAAGGATGTAAGATTAATTTGAAAACTCAAAATTTGTTTTCACATTAAATTTGACTTATTCTTTAAAGGTTTTTCAATTGGTCTCTCCAATTCTTTTTCCTTCTAAAAAAACAAATTTCTAATAATATGTTAAATAAATAAAATATTAAACGTATTCTTATTTAATGATTGAATTACCCTCATAATTGTAAAATAAATATTTTAAATATAAAATATATAAAGTATTTATGAAAATGTGGAGGCAAAAACTCCTATGATAATGATACCACCACTCATACGTACACAAATCATATATAATTAGAAGGTTGAGCTTGAGGTTTCGCTAATTTTGAGTAGAGTGATAGCAAGATCAAATTGTTCATATATATATATATATATATATATATATATATATATATATATATATATATATATATATATATATATATATTT
>Ga0123342_1001945_pt1 | contig 34617 bp, 16 predicted proteins | sample Turbeawhitnodule_FD_89960 | JGI IMG/M metagenome (GOLD analysis project Ga0123342, IMG submission 89960) | Root nodule microbial communities of legume samples collected from Mexico - Turtle bean Mexico white nodule | ecosystem: Host-associated > Plants > Roots > Nodule | place: Mexico: Nepantla... | reverse complement strand
CAATTTAGAGCAGTTAAAGTGGGAATAAGAAATGACACAATGACCATAATACAATAATAAAATTAAATATTAATATAAGGATAAAATAGGAAAAAAAATTAAGAGCAGTTAAGAGGGGAATCCCCTTTATATATAGGTATAGAAGTATAGATAAAAATTAAAAAATTTATTATTATTAATTATTAATATTTTTTATTAATAATTATTTTATTATATTATATAATTAATTAATTAATTATATGTGCATAATTAATTGTAAATTATAATCATAACATATAACAAATAATTAATTATAAATTATAATCATAACATATAACAAATAATCGATTTATTATATATATAATTGATTCTATTATGTTTACATGTGACATATAGAAACGATTATATATATATATATATATATATATATTATATATAATTGATTTGTGATATATAGGATATAGATTTAGAGTTTATTTTTTTTAATATAATTTTCTTTAAGAGTATAGATTCAAGAAACATAAAATATTTATATTCTAAAATTGTAAAATAAAATAATAATTTTTCTAATAGAATCGAAAAATAATTGAAGCAATCTATTTTCAATCAGCAATATCGTAAATTTATATAAATATTTTGAAATAATTTTTAAGAGAAATTCTGCAATATCCCAAAATTTCATGATTACTCATTTTCAATTATCCAATTCAAAGTGTGCAAATACTACCTAAAAAGTATTCTCACTCCATGTTGATCACACGCACCCAAAATTTGTGCCAACTTGCAATGAATTATCAACAAGTTTTATATGTGTGAACCTTCCTCATTTTACAGAAAATTATAATTTCCTTGTAATCGCATAATCTTTATATCCAAAAAGTGAGATTTATAGGTATCAACTACTCTTAAAAAAAAAAATAAAAAAAATAAGCAGACAGATAATAAAACCAGAGTATATTGATGGTGTATCTGCTTCCGATCTTCAACTATTACATTGTAGATGGAGATAGAAACCATTCAATCTTTCGGATGGAGTTAGAAATAAAATCCAGACTAGTATCCTGCGTATCAAATTAGTAAAAAATATTATTTAAATGAAATCAAATATTTTTTAAGTCATAAAAGAATATGCATAAGCATAACACTTACTAGATGCAGAAACTTTATCTAAAAGAAATAAACTTGGGGGAGAGTAGCCTATATAAAGATGATCAAAATCAAACTTCCTTATATTATTACGGATAAGAACATGGCTTATATTGCTTATATCCAAGGAACAAACCGAGTATGTCTCCAAGTATGGTGTGCTCAATTCCACATCAAATAACAACTTACCGTCACCCCTATGAAATAAGAGAAAAGGTAATTCTATATAACTATGAATGTCAGGATTGAAGCCAAACAAATTTGAAGAGATATAATTGTGAGCATAATTAAAGGTGAAGATTTGATTCCAGGACTCAGTCATCCCATATCTATCCATCACCCACACGGCAGCGGTACAATAGTTCTCCTCTGAAAAAATCAAAGAGTACAGAGTTAAGGGTTTGGTACTATTTTGAACAACAATTACTCCGTTTTGATCGTTGTAAGAATAAATAGTTGCCGCCAAACTATCAGCAAGTAAAAGCTCCCCAAAAACTTTCGTTTGAGGATCAAATGTCAGAATAAAATAATACCATGCACCTTCAACCCATCTCTTTGCACCCCAGTGCAAAAGTCCATAGTAAACCACACCATTATAAGCAATATTCGTAGCCGTAGTACAGATTGACCAATCAGGAATTTCCAGAGGTCTCCAAACATTTTCTAGATAGGTATAGACCCAAGCCTTGCGCGGAGAAGCAATGTATCCACCATCATCATCATCATCACTATCAGCATAATAAAAATTCTTCGCATCTAAATCAATTTTAACCACTGAATAATCGGATAATCCACAACTAATAAAGCCGTAAGCATAGCCGTAAGTATGTTTGGAGGATTTATCTTCATGTAAGGGAAGATTAAAACAATACCGTTGGATTGATGAAGAAGATATCACGATAGTTATGCATGCATATAATACCATTACATATACCGATAATGTTGGTACCAAATTTACGATGCACAAACAAGTTTTGGAACAGAGTTAGATGATCGTTATCCTCGCAGAGACAGGTGATGGAGGAGGAGAGAAGAACAAAAAGCTTGTTGCGAGACTTGCTGTGATGTCTAAAGATAAAATCTGGTGAAATGAGTAAGGAATTGTGTAAATGGGAGAGAACCATGAATCTCATTATTGCCTTGCATGGAAGGTATGAAAATATTTTTAGTTGAAGGTCAATTGGAAGAATCGGAAGAGACATAGTTCTTCTTCACTGAGTGTGTGTGAGTTTGGTGGGAATATTATGTATACATTTATATATTTTATAGACGCTAATTTATATATATTTATATATATAATTTTGTTTTGGAAAAACAGTTTTCAAAACAAAACTACACTATAATTTCATTCTTAAAAATCGGTTATAAAGAGAAATATTTGTTGCTAGATGTGGACAAGTGGAGATATTACTACGTTACTTTACTGTTTTAGTGGAAAGTGCGAGATATTTGTTAATATTTGTTGTGTCCATTTGAAAAAAAAGAATGAGTCTAAGTAAAACTTTGAATTGAAACGTGGGTTGATGGACATTTACTTTAACTCCCTCACAAAAAAATATATTTCATTATTGTTTTTCTTACTCTTTTTTTTTGTTTGAATTTTGAAAGAATTATTTTTATTATTTCCTATTTACTCTCCACTATTGTAACAATTTTAAAATTAATTTAAGAAATAGATTTTATGATTTTCCAAATCCACATATCCTACTCCTCACTTTCTCCCCCTTCTTTTCACAATTTTTTTATAATATATTCAAAGTTAAACTTATTAGAAATGAGTTGTGGGTTGGTAAAATCACTACTAATAACCGCAACAAAATACCTCACCAACGTAATCAAAAAATAAATATGGTTGACTATCAAAAAGTTTTAATAATTTTAACCTTTTAAAGTTGTATTGTTCTAATAAATGGCTACCTTAATTAATATTTAGTTGTTGGTGGTCCATGGCATTGAAGCATTAGGTAATATTTGATCTTCCTTGTCCTCTACTGTATGAATCAATTATTGCTTTCCTTAACATGGTCCAATTTTATTCTTCTATTTAGAGTTGTTTTGCTCTAATTCCATTATTGAAAATCAAACATTTGTCATCATGGCCAAACATAAATTATCACAATTCAAATTAAAAGTTTTTTTTTAAACGTACTTATTTCACTACGATTTTATCCTTAAAAAATATCTCGATGAATTAAAGAAAGAAAAATGTATTTAAATTATTCCTAATCTCAACTCCTACCAAATGTGAAATTATATAAAAACTAGTTTCATGATTGAAAATCAAATATTTCATTTAAGAAAAATAATAAACTTCATCGCAATAACACACTCAATCAACACAAGAAAGATAAAAGGATGATCATGCCAAACATAAATTTCACACTTAAGAGATTTTTCCCTAAACACATTAAAAAAAATTCATAAGCTAACATTTATTTATACATAGGTTACCATCAAAAAATCAAAGAAACTACATGAAAAAACTAATTTCATCTTCTTTTTTTCTTCTTTTCTTGTAAGTGTTTGGGAAAAAACCCATCTAAAGATACCCTTAGCCCAAAGGAGAAGACCTAGCCACAGGAACACATAGCAAAGGATGTGCCCTAGGAAGTGCCATTCCAGGTCCCTCTTCCATGTCAACCACTCCTTTCCCTTCCTCACCAACCTTCCATTCAAAACACTGAATCATACCAGCCAAGGTTGTGGGAATAATCTGCAAAGCTAGTGAAGCACCAGGGCAGCTTCTTCTCCCAGCTCCAAATGACAGAAGTTCAAAATGGTGTCCCTTCAAGTCCAGTGGGCTTTGTCCCTCTTCATCAAGGAACCTCTCTGGCTTGAACTCAAGTGGGTTTTCCCAGTAGTTTGGATCCCTACCAATGGCCCATACATTTACAAAAAGAGTGGATTTTGCTGGAATGTGATACCCTTTAACATTACAATCTTGAGTGGATTGTCTCACTATTAAAGGTCCAGTGGGGTGAAGCCTCATTGTTTCCTTTACTATGGAATGAACATAAGGAAGGTTGGGAATATCTGATTCCTCCACCAATCTGTCATTACCAACCACTGATTCAATCTCTTCCCTTGCTTTTCTCATCATCTCTGGATGCTTTATTAGCTCAGCCAAACCCCACTCTATTGTTGTGGCTGATGTCTCAGTTCCAGCACCAAACATATTCTGCAAATTACATAACCAAAAACCTTGTACTTTCTTTTTTCCTTTAAAATATAACACCATTAACATTAGCTTTTGATATCTTATTTAAAGAGGAGAAACTGTTATTCAATCATAATCACAGATCACAGTAAAAGTCATATTTATTCACTATTATTTAACAGTGCAAAAAGTTTTATGTGTAGAAACTAGGTTTTTTTAGGATTAATGTAATTTTTACAAAATTATGAAAATAGGATAATCTTATTTCAGAAACATGATTTCAAAATAAAAGGGGTTGGTAATTACCATAATGAAGGCCTTGATATTTTCTCTGGTTAATCTAATCTCTGAATTTTCATCTGCATAGATATCAAGTAGAATATCAAGTAAATCCTTCACTGTTTCATCTCCATCACCGCTATTTTCCTTCTTCTTTCTTCTTGCATCCTCATGCTCCTTTATGATCTTCTCCATTATGGCATCATACCTACTTCTAACTCTCTCAAGCTTTTTGCCAAACCCCTGCAAATCCAACTTCTTAACAAACGACAACATGTCTCCCAAGTTGAACTTCCCTCCAAGCTCAGTCATCTCCTTCACCAGCTCAATCAATTGGTGCCCCTCCCCTTCAACATCACAACACCTTCTTCTCAAAGCCATCCTTGTGATTATGTTATTTGTCAGCATGGCTAGCTCCTTCCCTACGTTCACCTCCTCTCTCAAACCAGCCTTTTGCATCATACTGTTCAAGAACAGCCTTGTCTCCTCAGCTCTGATGGGAAGGTGTTGCTGAAGCATGCGAGCTCCAAGGAGTTCAGTCATGCAAACCTTTTTCATGAACCTCCAATAAGGTCCATAGGGTGCCAGCACAAAATCTGAAGAACCGTACGTGATGTAGTCCAAATTTGTTCTTTTGGGCCGGTCTAGGAAACATGTTTCGTTGGTTTTGAGACATTGGCTTGCCATTTCAGGCGATGAAACAAGAACACAAGGCTTGGAACCAAACAAGAGGTAGACCAAAGGGCCATAGCGAGATGAAATGGTGTGAAATGCTTGGTGGGGCAGCTTGGTGAGGAGGTAGAGGTGTCCTATTACAGGGAGGGCTCTAGGACTTGGTGGTAGGAGTCTCTTTATACCAAACTTTTTGAGGATTACATCTAACAACAAACTTGAGGCTAGCCACAAGAGAAGCAACAAAAAATAGTCACCAAAATTTGCCATGAATGTTGCAAAACAGTTATCAATTATGAACACAACTAAGATTATCATTCTTATATAAGAGCATGAAGCTTTAAAATTAAATATAATAACATTATTTAAATATCAATAATTTATTTGAGTCCAAATTCTTTCCCTAATAATTAATATTTCAAATCAATCAGCAACATATATTAACTATTAGTTGTGTAATTCATCTATTTAAACATTAGTGGTAAAATGGGCTAAACAAATTCATTTTATTTCGGGTGTTGTTTGCCAGTAAATTATGGGATAGGGGGGTTGTGAATTCTGATCCATCTCAATTTTTTTTTAATTTTTTTTTAAATAAATATATATATGCACATATACACTAAAAAAATTATTAAATAACAATTAATTTAAAAAAAATAGTGTTTTATAAACTAAAAAATTATTTATTAATAACATAAAATTTATAAAATAATTTTTAAATTGATATTTAATATTAATTATTTAAAATTTTAACTATTAATTATTTTTTTGAAATTAATCTTTAATTATAATTTTTACTAGAAAAAAAATCATTTTTGTTAGACAATATCTATAATAATCATCTGGGGACACTCTACACATTAACTTTTTTTTGTGGTAGACCATATTTTAACCTGCCTAGTAATTGCTGAAACACAACACGTTAAAAATAATATTTTTTTTCTATTAAAGTTTGTTAAATAAAATTAAAATGATTCATACATCAAATCAAACATTATATGAGATCAGATTAAATATAATAGCAAGAGAGTGAATAATGCACTTAATTTATATTATTTATAATTTAAATATTAAAATATTAAAATCCGTACCTTTTCTAATTTCTTCCTTCTTGATTTGTTGCTAAAAATATATACTGAGTGGTCCTATAAATTACAATAATGAGATAAAATATTAAAATCCGTATACCTTTTCTAATTATCTTTCTGTTTTCTTGTTAAATAAATATACGTGAGTGGTCCTATAGTATATTGTCCTTCTGGGTTTCCTCCAACGTTCATCTAATCCTTTCTCCTATTATAAATAATTTTTTTGTTATGATAATTTGAGATTATCATCATTTTCTAATAAACTATCACAGACTTTATCACACAAAAACAACTATTACGACAAGCATTGATAACTAAATAAATGTGGTAGATTTTGAAATCAATTTTATTGTTATTTGTTATTTCGTCATAAGATTCATCACAAATTATCTTGTAGTATTTAAGTTAGAGAAAGTTATAATAATTTTATTTTTGTCATTGACAAAATTTATCACTATAGAGGCTACAATGGTATGAAAAGTGAATAGTTATATTCTTTTATGAAAGTCACGATCACTCCAAAAATGTAGTGATAAAAAGAATGTACAGTTTAAGTCCATGAATTTTTGCTTAAAGAAAGCAAAAACATCAAATGATTAATATTTTTGTGTATTCACTTATTTTGAAGTATCATATTCTTCAAGCAATTTCTCTTAAACGAGCTCAATATTACTTTAATTTTTTAATTGATGCTGCTCAAATAAAAATGATGTTTCTTTACCTTCGCTTCAAATGAAGATTCCTAATCAAACATTGTATGGTGTTTAAACCAGATAATCTAAGCATATATAATTGTGTTCTTAAGGGAGAATGTTTGTGCATCTATGATTTTGCTAAGTGATATTGCTAAAAAAAAAAGACATGGTAAAAAGAATGATTAGTCATTCTATTTTGCAAAAATAAGTGTAGGAGAATGCTTTAAAATATCCTAAAAGTTGTATACAATTTTTAATATGATTGGTTTAGATATAAATATATGTAATAAATGATAAACTTGAAGATTGTAATGTGGTTGAATAAAAATTATAATTTGTCAATATATCATTATTCATTTCAAAAGAAAATGATGTTTTGACAATCCTAAAGTTGTATTCATCAAGATGGGTTTAAATATAAATATATATAATAAATGATAAATTTATAATTAAATGATATAAAAAAATATTAAAATAATAGTATTGAGAGTTGTAATGTGGTGGTATTAAAATAATAGTATTGAGAGTTGTAATGTGGTGGTATAAAAATTCTGGATTGCCAGTATATCATTACCATTTCAAAATTAGAAAAACTGAAAATGGACAAAAAAGAAAAGTTTTTTTTTTTTAAATCAGCAGACACAAAAAAAAGTTAAAAATTTGGCATCTTGGACACAAGAAAAAGTTAAAGATGCCAAATGAACTTTATAAATTTTATGTCTTCTTTGACCTTCTTTATACATGTGTAAATCATCTTAATCTTCATATACATGCTCCTTAGAGTTCATAACTGCAAAAGAAAACTCAGGTTAAAATTCACAGTTCTTGGTTTATGAATGAACACTCTACTAAGATTGAAAAGTTTTACTCGTTGACAGGTGAAATGAAGTTGCTAACACGAGTTTTGCTTCACTTTAAAACTCCTGTGCACCTATCAATCTATGTTCATTGTCTCTTATCCATTCATCCACATGTTTACTATCTCTTATCCATACTCATCTCGATTTTGAATCACCATTCAATCCTTCAGATAAATTTATGAAAAAACCCTGAAAACAGCATCCAGACCGTATTGAAAGATGGCTACCAAACTGAAAAGAAAACCGTATATTCACAAAAAGAAGAAGAAAATAGAACAGTACGCCTACTAATAATCAAGAGCCACAGCGTCTTTCTTTGGGATCTTTTTATGCGTTCATCACTGCAAGATCTCTGCAGGCAATGCTGGGAAGAATAGAAAATACTTAAGAAGAAAAATATACTACACATCTTTTGTCTTTCATTGCTATTGGGAAGCAACTGAAACATCAAAATGTAACTGCAAAGCTTAGATGATTTCACAAGAATTATAGTTTGTGTAAGTTGATCCCTTCCTATAATTAATAAATATTTCACATCAAAGACAACATTAATACTAAAAATTTCAACTACAGTTTGCATTCCTCTGTCCGAACTGAACCATCCCTTCACAACCGGGGGATTTGTACTAACAAATTGAAATCCTAAAGCTGTAAAAGATCAAAACAGAAGAAAAACTGTATGCTTGCAATCAACAAGCACAGTGATAAATAAATATAGCCTACATTTTTCTGATTGGATGACCAAGAAAAGTATCTGCCCTTTCTACAAACGCCACAAGTGGGCGGAGTCAGGGGGAGCAATATGCTCCCAAGAGTGGAAACAAGCAAAACCTAAGACTATCCACAGCAGCCACCCTTTTTTTCAGCATTCATGTCTTGGTTAGGAACAATTATCTTGGTTCCCTTCAGAAGCCCTGAACTGCCATTTGGATCTGCATCATCATTGGCAGTTAGTGTTTTCTTGCTTATAAGTCTGTATATCTCAGATAGAATGGTCAGAAAGGCAGTTTCCACATTAGTGGACTCGAGTGCTGATGTCTCCATAAAGAATAGGTTCTCTCTTTGTGCAAACTCCTCAGCGTCTTCAGTTGGCACTGCTTTAAGAGTTCCAAGATCACACTTGTTGCCAATTAGCATCACAACAATATTTTTGTCTGCATGGCCTCTCAGTTCCTCTAACCACTTTGCCATGTTGTCAAATGATTGACGCTTAGTCATGTCATAAACTAACATTGCTCCAACAGCACCGCGATAATATGCACTAGTAACTGCCCTGTACCTGAGAGAAGAAAGAAGAGATTTCAGAAGCTAAGTTGCAAATAAAAGCCTCAAACTCTAAAATAAAATCCAGAAAACAATTCAAGCCAAAGCAGAGAGCATATATATAACATAATTAGAATATGATTACTCATCATAACCTTGCGCGCAGAAACAGCTACCTCAAACTTATTGTTTAGGAAATCACCACTTGAAATTTTTTTCCTATGTCATAATTTGCACCCCATCCATATATTTTATCACTATCAACAACAGTAATTCCACAATTCACTAAAGTACATCCAAGGATTCCGAACTTTACAGGAGCTAAATCCAAATAAGACATAAAATAAGTTTAATTTTCATGCACGTGTAAATAATATTTTGATTGTCAACCAATCAGAAATCATTTAAGTATGACTTTTAAAGTAGTCTGTCATTATATAAAAATCCTGCTGTCATTATTTTTTAACTGGCATATCACTTGTTGATGTATGTACTAGACACCGATTTGATTTTATACTTTCTTCCTCTCTCCTTTACTTTCTCTTTATGTAGGTTACCATGCATGGGTCTAGGCATAGTTTATTATAAAATTCAACAAACTTATCATTCATAACCATCTACCTTGTTAGATGAGTCACGAAAACCTTTACATTATTAATACATTCCATAAAATCAAACAACATTTCATCAATTTTCATAGCCCCAAATCTTGATCACAGAATCCTCTAATTCAAAACAATAAAAACTAAATTTGCCGCCTGAACATCAAACACATTTCCCTTTCCTTTTCCACTTGATCCCCTTCCCCCTACATCATGAGGTCCTCCCAGTCTCAACCAAAACCAAAACCATTCAATTCGAACACTAAAAAAACCAAATTAGCTCCAGCACTTTCCATATGTTTTCATATACATCTGTTGTGAGTCAGAAGACTTGAGAAAACTCGTGATAAGACAAAAAATATATAAACCACTGATCTCTAGCAAAGTTCAAATAATCTCCAATACTGCAAATCATCTAAACCACACAAGAAACACGTTCTTAAATTAATAAACAAAAACAAAAACGAAAACAACATTCCAGCAAGCGAAACGACACGCAATTTCTAGATTGATTGTTCAACAGTACAACGAAACAGAAGGATGAGAAAAATTAACGGTGCGTTTGCGAGGTCTCTTCCTAATTATTGTTATGGAATTTGCGAGAAGCAAAACGACAGGCAAAGGAAAGCGAAACGCGGAAGGAGGAGGGAATGGACCTTTCTTGGCCGGCGGTGTCCCATATTTGAGCCTTGACGGTTTTGTTGTCGATGATGAGCGTTTTGGTCTGAAACTCGACGCCGATGGTGGCTTTTGAATCGACGCTGAATTGGTTTCTGGCGAAGCGCGCGAGGAGCTGGGTCTTGCCGACGGCGGAGTCACCGATCAACACCACTTTGAAGACGTAATCGATCTTCTGGCTGAAATCGCCGTACAGGTTCGACATCCCGCGGAAATGAGACGGTGATGGCTACGCGAGACGGAGGGTGCCGTTGGCGGCGGCGTGGTTTAGATGAAACATTGCGAATGGTTGTTGTTGGGATCGCGGAGGGGGGAAGGCGTGATCATCGTGATCATCACATGTTGGTGAAAGGAAGAAAGAGGGAAGACGCGGTCGTTTTGCTTGTTGGGTTGACAAAAGAAGAGGCGTGAGGAGCAAGGAAAGGCCGTTTCGGATGTTCAAATGGGAGAATAGAATACGTAGAAAAAAAATTAATATACTACAACTTTTTTTTATATATATTTACTTTTATATTTTTGAATAGTGTTTTTAAACTACTTATATTATGTAAGATTTAATTTTTAATACTTAGGAACATATTAAATAACTACATAAAAGCCTTATAATTTTAATTTATCTTTAAAAATATTAATCGTAATGGAATTTAGTACGACTTTTTTCTTTCTTTAATTAATAAAAAATGTATAAATAAAGAATCAAAAATATAATGAATCATTTCAATTTTCAAATAAAAAATAATTACTGTTTTCTTCAAATGCATTTTAAAATAACTAATAGTAAAAAAACTAAAAACAAGTATCTACGTAACATTAATGCTTATACTATAGTATTAATATCTTTATATATCTATTAAATATTTCAAATTTTAATAATGAATAACATTTTTCATGCATACATTGAAGAATTTTGAAGTCAGTGACTCATATTCTTACTTTAGAATGCAAGAGTAGAACAACTAGCGAGTGCATGAATACGAGAGATCTTAAATAGTGGTAAATAAATAAATGTTTTTGGAATAGAATAGTATTTTGATTGTAAAATTTAAAATTAAAAATATAGTTTCATTTTCTTTCTCAGTAAAAATAGGTGTAATTAACAATTTTTTGTAATAGGCCTATTAAGCCCAAATAGGTGTAATTAATAATTTTTGTAATAGGCCTATTAAGCCGAAATAGGTGTAATTAACAATTTTTGTAATAGGCCTATTAAGCCCAAATAAAACAGGGCTGGGAAAAGTAGGAAATATAGAAGCAAGGGGAACTAAAAGCCCAAAAATTCTATATAGGAGCTCCAAATTTTCCACTGCGCCTCAAGGTCAATACAAGGTTAAAAGAAAAATAAAACGCATGTGAAAGGGTGCAAAAGGAAAGCATGCTCTCAATTTCGTCACCATAATAATTACTTCAGTTGTATAAACTTTAAATTAAATCGAGTTTTATATATATAGATCATTTTAACTATGGAAGTTTTACATACAAATTATTTCTCGTCACTATTAATTAAAATCCTCATTGAACATGCAACACCAAAACCATGGTATTTCAACATAATTTTAATTAAAAAAAATTAACTAAAAGTGGTGGAATCAAAGCATATGAAGTGTTCCAGGTTGTTCAAAAGTTACGATATCGTTTATATACTCTTCCTTTCTCCAATTTATCGAAACATTTTTTTAAGATAAAATCGTGACGGAGTACTGATATTTAAAGTGAACAATACCTCAGATGTGGTGATTGACCCTAACGATGTTATCTCTCAAACTTATCTTGACTGGAAATTTGTTCCGATATCGTTAATATAGTCTTACATCACTCAAGAATCAAAATCAAAAACAGTTTATATACTATTTTTTTTTCCAATCCACCGAAATATTTTTTTAATGACAAAATTATAATAAAACAGGGATCTCCAAAATAACAATAATTTGTATACCGATAATTTCAGTGAAACATGATTTATTGAAATATATAAATTTAAATTGTTTTGGTGCTTCTACCAAATATAGAATAAAATTACAGTATTTAGTACAAAAGTGGAAGATGAAGAGTGAGTGGTGTTGGTCATAAATGAAGGCGTGTGTGAATCTTTTCTCTAGGGGTCTACATCAATAATCAATCACACTTTTGTACTTATCTATTAAGGGCAAAACAATTGAATTTTTCTCTATCCATAACAAAAACGTGTGTTCCTAACTAACTATATGTCATAACTATTCAATCATGGGAGGCTACAAATAGATTTACTAACTTTCACATTTTTGGAAAAACCGATGAAACTAGTACATTTACTAAATAAGGAAAACATTTATTACAAATATGCTAATTCATTTATTCACCCCCAATTTGAAACACTCTTTTGCCTAAAGAGCTTAGATATTGTGGTGAAAAAATTATGCTAGGATTTGGTGCAACATATTATATTTTGTTTATAAGATTAAATATTCTTTTTACTCTTATATTATAATATAAAATTAAATTTTGTTTTTTCCAAATTTTAAACAATTTATATACATATAAAATAATTAAAATAAATAATTAGAATGAGTCATGAATGTAAAATTCATTAAAAATAGTTTTAATGGATATAGTTATAATGAATATCGGTATGTAATAAAAATAACAACTTATATTATGAGTATTGATCTAAAATTCAGACAAAAACAAAAATATAAGACAAAAACATATTAACCATATTTAATATTTAAATGAAAAATATAAGACCAAAACATATTTAACCATATTTAATATTTAAAGGGGAAGGGAATTGTGGTAAGAAAAACTAAAAAGAAGAAAATCATTTTGAGTAAGGTCACGGATAACTTTGAAAAAATTGCACAAGAAGAGAGAGAATTTTTCATTTTAAGTATTTTATACTATAATATAAAATTATGAAAAAATTGTATAATAAAAGTTTAAATTTTTATTATGGTTATAAAAAAGTTCCTCTACACATTCATTTATGTATTTCTTTCCATTTTGATATCACTCATTAAACATGTAAAGACAACTTACCCTATGTTTTTTTATCTTCCATTCTTTGGATCACTCATTAAATATGGAAATAGAATTTTCTCTCCCTCTTTATCTTCTATTTCTATCAATTCAAATAACACATCTTTCTCCTCTTATTTCTACTCTATTCTTCATTTTTTCTATTTTTGGTAATACCATCCTATATTAGCATCTTTCTTTCTGCATTGAAGTTAAAAGCAGCAGCCATCTTTGCACATTTCATGAATCTGCCTTTTGCATGCTTGAACACTTGCAGTTTGCTCGTTTATCACAAAGAGTCTGCATGTGTATGAAAAATGAGTGAACAATAACAACATCATATGAACTGCTTTTGAATTTGTAAATCTATGTTCCTTTGTTTACCTTGAATTGTTTCTGAAGATCTTTAATGTATTCAACAGCCAAGTCCAACATGTCTGCTGTGTTGGTTTGCTGTCAAGAGCATGAAGAAGAGTGTTAGTTAACTTTCCCACCACAACTACTCTGATGATAAATATGATTTCGTATAATATTTTAGATTTTCAGTTGTAAGTGTCTTATTCGTTATAATTGCTCTATCAGTTATAATTGCTCTAGTTGCTCTGTCAGTTATCAATTGTAACTGGTTATTGTCACATTCCAAACTTCAATGTGTTTATAAGTCTTACCTTGTCCATGTTTGGGACAAGCTCTTGTAATTTCCTCATTCTTTCACTGATCCGAGTTCTTCTCACCTGCAACAAGACATATATAACATCTCAGTTACCAGAACCATCTTTTCTTCAAATTACTTCATGAATACTCTTCTTTGTTGTTTTGGATCCAAAATAAAATTACTTCCTTCCAATGGGGTATAAGGTTTTTACATGATCGATTAATCAGAAATCATCAATTTTAAAAATAATTATTACCAGAATAGATATTCTTACCCTCATAAATGGAATAAAAAACTTTAACATTGTCTGTAAATTCGAGTTAAATTCAGCTGAAGACAAAATCCTACCCTTTCAGCAATGCTTCGAGGATGAGTAGCACACCCTCGCTTTGCTCTGGTTTTACAAGGAACAGAATCAGGGAACTGAAGCAACTTCTCCATGGTAATCATCTCTGCTGAAGTTTTTGGTAAACTCAAGTGATGTGATAATACATTGACTTGAGTTCCTGGCTCTCCATTCTGAGCACAACAATTTTTTGAATTAAAAATAAGAAATGAAGGTGCAATAGATACAACAACAAAAATAAAGCAATTGAGCATACTATATATACCTGAACTTCAGAAAAGATCTTTTCATTGTCACTTCTCCCTCTTTTCAAGCCACTGAGATTTTCACAGAGTTGTGGAGTCTCACTCCAAGAACCATAGGGGAATCCAGGGCCAAAATGTTGAGTATCATTACCTCCATGACTGGCATCATCATCAGGACTAGTTGCCTCAATGTCTTCACTCCCTATTTCAGAGATCTGAGACAACATTCCCAGGGAAGAAGAATTTCTTGGAGAGAAGCTAATATGATTCTTCAACCTGCTAATACATGGACTAAGTTCACCATTATTGTCATTCACCCCACCATAGTTTCCTACACCTTTCATGGTGACAAACCCTGCGGTTTACCAATTTACAACTTCTCATTAGCCATCAGGAATGTAGAATTATAACCTTCAAAAAGAAATTTGTCTTCAAAAAATAAGATGCAGGATCAGGTAATAATATCTAGAATCTAGTCCCCCAGATTGATATTACTAGAACAGAATATGAAGCTTCAGTTTCCAATCTTGTGTCACTAAGTATACTAAGTGATAAAGTTGAAGTATAAGAGAGTTGAATAAATGTCTAGCATGGGAAAATTTCAATCTTGGAAGTGTTTGAATTCTAGGAACTGCATCTCAGACCCACATATACACAATGTATGTGGATCATCAGATCCAAACAAAGAAGAACTGCATAAAATGTATTTCCCAGAATCATTACTTTCTATTTTCATACACCAGAATATCTATCCTTCAAAGTGTTGTAAATGCAGCTCAGTTCAGCATAACTGGCAGTCAACAATGGAATCTCGTTATTCCACTTAAAAATTGCATAGATTCAGATTATAAACACTGCAGTAAGTAACACAATTAGAAATTAATTATTTTTTCCAGAAGCATGAATGTAAACATTAACCAGTCTACTCCAGTTTTCCTTATCTGTTTCCATTTTCTCCTTTTTCTTTACAAATATTTCAAAACAGATGGAATATAAAGTGAAGGAGCTCAAAACAGAAGTGAAAACAGAAGAAGTAAAAGGACTCAAAATTTCCAAAAAAGTGGTCAACAAAAGAAAACATATAAAATGTCCAAAAAGTATCTATCTTTTCTATTCTCATACACTAAAATCTCTAGGCTTGTAATTGTAATTGTCATATCTATCTAGTACAACACAGCTAGTAACTAATAATGATGTTATAAACTCTCTGCTCTATTCACTACCAAGACCAACAGAACATAAAAAAATTAAAGAAAAACAGTACCATTTTGGAAGGAAACGTTGTTGTTGGAGAAAAGGCCAGCAGGAGAGCTACTCTGCCTGAGAAGACCTGACCCAAACCCCTTATTTGGAGCTTCATGGTCCATCCCCATTGAAGCTACCAACCCATAAGACCCTTCCATAGAAGAGCTCGAAGTAGCAGAAGAAGAACCATGTCTTGGATAGTGAGGTGGCAACCCCCCACCATAACCCTTATGCGAATTCATCGAACTCAAATCCTCAGAACAACAGTTGTGGCTGTTCTTTTCTTCCAACTCCTGGAAGCTACTTGAAGCAGCAGTGTCACCACCGAAGCTGACGAAAGGCGTGAGATTTGAAAGGAGTGAACTGGGTGCAGAGCGAAAACGAAGCAACCCAGAGGAGGGTTGGTTCTGATGGAGATGAAGTTGGTAATCCTGCTGATGATGATGATGATGATGATGGGTATGGGAATCCATTGTTGAAGAATTATATAATAGTAAGTGACCGTAAAAGGATAAAAAGAAAACAAAGGTAAAGTCACAGTGGAATGAGAAGCTGGGGAATCATTGTTGAAAAGACTGGTTCCTTTTTATCCCAAGGAGGGAAAATTCTGAAAATTTATTTTCTCTTTTGTGTTTTTGGGTGTGGTTTTCAGCTTAGAGAGTAAGCTGGAGTGGGATAAGATCTTGTAGGAGAAGCAAGGAAAGAGATGAGTTTGCACACAGTTCGAGGGAGAGAGAAGAGATGGGAAGAGAGATCCAGTGAAAGGGACTGGTTTGGGAGAGAGAGAGAGAGGAAGAGAAGTGTGTGGAGATAGGGATAAACAAAAGGATGTGTTGAAGCAGGTTTCAGATTTGCTTTTGAGAGTAGTGAAAACAAGGAAGATCTAATGAATGAAGAAAGAGAAAAGGAACATGTTTATCTTGAATGTTGTGTTAAGCTGTTAACTTTGGCCAATAGAAAGTACAAAAGCCATCCATCACTGTCCTTCCTCTATTTATATACTACTCTATAGGCTTAACACATTATGTTAAAAGATTTGTTTCATTCTTTTTTAAAATTAATTAATATAATATTTTTCATTAAATTAAAAGTGATTATATTATTAAATTGACAACTAGTATTTGTGTACTTCATCGATTTAACTTAAGAGAATATATTGATTTGTTTTAGAAAAAAAAAATTAAAAATACTATAAATAGTAAGATAAAATTTAAAAAAAATATTATGAGATATGAAAATAAAAAATTTCTCTAAAATTAAAACTATAACTAAAAATAGGGGATCCACTCCCCTTAGACATCGATTGGGGCTTGTTCCGTACACCAGTATAGTCATCGTTCAAGAGTCAAGGCCAATGACAGTTTATATACTCTCTTCTTCCTCAACCCATCAAGGTACCTTTTCAGGACAAAACCGTGACGGAGCACCAACCTCCAAAGCGGACAATACCTCAAATGCGGTGATTGACCCTAAACCCTAAACCCTAGACAACCCAACGACTTATTAGGTCCTTTTATATTAGTTTGTATTTGTCTATATGCTTCATTTTTAGGATTTTCACTAAATAATGCATATTGTAATTGGATATGACTTTGATAATTAGTTTTTTTTAATATAGTCAAGTTTCGTTTTGTTGTGGGATTTTGTTTATGTTTTTATAAGAAGATCAAGTGTTTTATTTTTAATCTTGATTTGGGATATGAATTTTCTGAGTGTCTTATTTTCAAAGAGTAAATAATCTAGTGATTGAGTGTGATATACTCAGGATAAACTCTTTTATAAACTTCCAATTTTCTAAAACAATATTTTATTTTATTTTCATTTTCAAAATTTGTACTTAGATTTTCAAGACTTGGTCTCCTATTTGTGTTCTTCTCCCACAATTTTCCCTGAGGTCGTTTATAGATTTAAACTTATTTTTCAAAAAACGAGTTCCTTGGTAATAGTTTTTAAATTGTTTTTTGAGGTTGTGTAAATTTTGAAAAGTATAAAGAGTTTGAAAGAAATTGATTGTATGCTTGTTTGACAAAATGAAGACCAATAAAGTTTATCTTTTGGGGGAAACATTACTATGGAGAACAACATTGAAGAAAATGATTTTTTTGCAATTAGGGTTTTAGTAGAGAAGTGAGTTAGAATCTTAGAAGAACATACGATGACAACATTGTAACGATAATAAAAAAGAAAAAAAAAACATTAGAGAGACAGAAAAGGTTTTGAGTTGGTGGATAGTTGTAAGATAGGTGGTGTCTGGTGCGTACCATATTCTGGTCGTATCTCATTCTGCAATGTCTCGTCCTTTTCACTTCCTCTTTCAAGATTACATTCGCATGCGCCGTCTTTGCCAAAACAATTTTCCATATTTGCATTGCAACCTCGCATTCTTCTTATTTCTCATTTTCCCCATTTTCAATTCATTCTCTTACTTTCTCTCTTTCGCATCTAATTCTTATATCTTTCAATCAACTTTATAACTATTTCTACAAACTAAATATCACATACAATTCTTCTTCATTCAACTTAATTTAATTGTTAAAACATCTATTGTTTTACTACTATCTTCAGAACTAACATTTATGCTATATTTTTCTTTGATCTTTTTTTTTATCACATGTTGAAATTTATGACAAACAGTGAATACACATAATAATATTTTTTTTCATAAATGATTGATTTTGTAATAATATTTTTTCATAATTTTAGGAAATTATCTTAACTTATTTTTTTTCATAATTTTCATAATTAATATTGATATTAAAATGCTTGGAATCTATAATCCACTCCAAATTATATGCAAAAGGAAAAATATGAGGTAGAAAGATGTACAAAGTTATATGAATTAAACATTTTTTTTTATAAAAAGTTTTCATGTTAGGCATCACTATGTAACTTGACATCTAAGCGACTAATATCTCAAGTAATAACAATCATCTACTATCACATGAAAAAGAATATTATTATGAATTAAACATTTACTAGATTTTTTTAAGAAAGAGTGTTTCCATCCCCAACCCTCTTCCTCCACCAATTCAACCCTTCTTCCTTTTATACAAGAATATTATTATCTGTTTAGAGATTCCACATTAACTAAAAAATTATAATATTTTATACTATATAAATAAGTGCAAATCATCCTATAAATTATTTTTATATCATTTTTAATATAATTTTTTATTATATATATAATTTTTTATTTTATTTTTTACATTGTGAGAAGGAATAAAATAATTAGTTCTATTTTTAAGCAACAGTTCTTCGACAAACATATAATATTTAAGGGAAAAAAAAATTTGACAATCAAATCCAGTTATTTTATTCCAATAATAAAGTTATCTATAACAACTCTAATTATTTGTGATGCACTAAACACTTTTTATTGCAGATGCTAAGTATCCAAATTGCTACTTTGGTTAGAAAAAAAAAACTTCCTTTTTAATGTTTTTTAATTTGCTTAAAAATAAAAAATAAAGTGCATTATCTCCTTTTAGTGTAAATTAACAGGATTGCTATAATTATTTGAATAAGATATTTGTAGATATATACTATGATATTATTCACATGTAAATATTAAAAAAATAAAAAAAATGTATAATATGAATGGGGACTTAAACTTAAAAATTTATTTAGAAGACACACATTTGAGTTGTTCATCCTCCATTTTTTTTATTTAAAAAGATTATTTGTACTGGAAAACTTTGAGGTTTTTTTGGCTAATTGGGCCTTTTATGGCCCTTCAAGTGATTCCACCCCCAATAGAGAAAACAGGATATAAAATGAAATGCAGTGTAAAGTAGTTTTATATCAATGACACTTATTTTTCTATAAACTAATTACATTTTAGATAAAATTTAATTAATTTATTTTCTATTAGGGTTCACATATACATTATCAGAAAATTATTAAATAGATATTTAGTTTAAATATAAAAAATAATATTAACTAAATTAAATAATATTTAAAAAATTATTGATATCTAAAATAATTTTTATTATTAATAAATAATTTTTAAATTTGTATCTAATTAGATATCAAATTTTAAATTCTAATATCTAAAATCTTGATAGTTAATTAGATATCACTTTAAAAATTATTTAATATAAACTATTTCAGATACTAATAATTTTTTTAATCTCTAATATGTAATGTAGTTAATATAATAACTAATTCTTTTATGTCTTTAAAATTAATTTTTATTTAATATTTTTGTAATAAATAATAATTATAACTATAATAAAATTAAAAATAATTATAATAGGATCACTATATTTTTTGGTGTAGTAGTTAAAAGTTGGATGTTTACTAATAGGATTCTAATTTTTTATATTTATTAACCTTGAATGAAAAAAAAATAAAAATACTAAATTCAATATATTATATTTAATTAAGATACGATATTCTATTAAATCTGAAATAACTCATAAGAAAAATCTTTAATAAAGTATACGTTTTAAGAATTCTAATCATATTAGTGTACTAGTTTTTATTTTCATACATCTATATGTATAAATATTTATTTGAATACCTAATAAAATAAAATAAAATAAATTGACATAATCAAATTTATAAAAGTTTAAAATTTAATTAAATTATTTGTTTGTTATAAATTTTAATCATCAAAAAATATTTCTTGAACTAAATAAAATACTAGAAGAAAAAAAAAAGAGGTATATAGAGAAAAGAAAAAGAGGCATATGGCAGCTAAATAAATAGCATAGACTAAGATATTAGTTCACTTTCAAAATCTGGAGAAAGAACATCAAAATTAAAATTAAATGGTATTTTGTATTAGAAAAAAAAGTTTAATATATTAACTAAAACAACTCTCCAAAAATGTATCTTGGTAGAATAAAATAAAAATTATAAAGTGGAAGAGAATTAATATTATGCACTATGTAGCACAAACACTAATACGGACACTGATACGACACGGACACGGATACGGAGATACGTAAAATTTCTAAAATGTAGAACACGGGAACACGGATCTATATATTATATAATTATGAATTATATAAATTGACAATAAAGATTTATGTAAACAAGTATGTTTCAGATTATTTTTTGAAAAAAAAAAGATGTTTTTCATGATTGGTTTACAAAAATTTGTTTCTTATTTTTATAATCGTAATAACAATTTATACAATAAAGTTTGAATTTTGAGAAAATTAATGTATTTTTTCTTTTTAAAATTGTGTTAGAACCGTACTATAATTGTCAGAAATCTAATAAATACTTTTTTAATTGGACACTTCATGGATACGTGTCATACAGATGTCATACGAGTATCGGACACGGACATGCCATTTAAGAGGAGTGTCCGAGCTTTATAGATTATACATTTAATAAAATAAATAACAACTTTTTAAAAAAAAAAATAGTCGAATTCAGTATACCATTTATTTTTTTTAATAATCAAATAAATCATGCAAAATTAAAAAATTATTTCAAATTAGGAGTGTGTAAAGATGTTGAAACAATAATTAACATATGAACATCATTATTTTAATAAGATCAAAATTTTATGTGACTAGGTTCTACTGTCATATTTTTTTTTTTTCTGATAAAAAAAAACTGTCATAATCTTTTCTTTTGACAACTCCCATAAGCACAATGTCAACGAGACCTATATGCAAATAATGCATTTTTTCATGTGCTTTTTTTACAATAATTCATGGAATAGTATAACCAGCAGCATCCCACAGAATAATAATAATACTTTTTTTTTTTTTTTAAAAAATATTTCAATAAATTTAAAAATTACATATATATATATATATATATATATATATATTAATATAGTCTCATATTATTTCGAAGTCGATATCAGACAATTTATATATTTTTTTTCTATTAATCACTGTGAGATATTACTGAGTAACAATTTATATATTAAAATATTGTTCAGAAAGTCGATATTCCGTTTTTGACTACCTCAACTGCTAAATGAGATTACATTGAGGATATAAAAACAATATATATATAAACTCTCAATAATACATATGGATAATATTGAGACATTCTCCTTAGTGTGTAAGAAAAAAAAAACTTTTTATATTCCCTTGTTTTGTTTTGATTTCAAAAAAGAAGACATTACAGAATGCATAGATTCAATTCAATCTGTATCTGTCGATTATGAATATTGATGATGATGTATAATTGTGCAGTGGTGTCAATTATGGAACAAAATCGGTCTCAAAGTACTAAGAATATTATACAACAGAATTATTCAACATTTCTCTTTTTTCCCATATGACGTAAAATTAATATCATTTTATTCCAAAAGGAAAATGCTAAAGATTTTTATCATTATCACATTATAATATACCCAGAAAGTAGACTTTGGATAGAATCTAATACCATCTTTCAACCCTTTTCAATTTACATAAACTTTCTACTATTAATTCTTCTGTTCTCACATAAATTCCTTTCTTTTTGATAAACAGTCATTTTAGTCCTTAAGAATATTAATTGATATCAATTAGCTTTTCAAAAATTTAAAAAATTCTTATTTAATCTTTGAATGTATAAAATATCCTGCAATTGAACCTATTTTATAAGTTCTGAAGGATCATTTTATTATTAATTAGGTTTGCAATATTTAAGGATAAATTTGACACTAAATATATATATATATATATATATATATATATATATATTTTAAATACCAATTTCAACTCTCTTAAACATTTGGAGAATAAATCATGTTCTTTCAAATGTTAAATGTTAAGTGTCGATTCGTTGTATTTTTGTATTTTTTTTCTTTTCTTAATAATATTTTTTTCATGTGATGGTAGATGATTGTTGTTATTTGAGGTGTCAGCCTAGCTGAGATATCAAGTTACATAGTAATGTCTAACATAAAAACTTTTATAAAGAAAATGTTAAGTGTCAACTTAAACTTAAAATAAATATTTTGAAAAAATAATTTGTTTGAAAAATAATTAACAGAATCTATTTCTTGAGAATGTGACTTTTTTTTAAAATAAACATATTACACAAGTACATTAAAAATTAAGAACTAAACAATAATAAATTTATCCTAAATTATTATTGTTCTCATATCTATATTTCTAAAACGTACAATATCTCATATCTATCTCACAGACTTTATTCATTATGAAACCAAATTCAGCATTTCCATTATATTAGGTTTTGTGTTACTTGGTTAGTGAGATTATAAATATAGGATAATAGGTTATGGGTTGATGTATGTGCATGCTTATGTAAAGAAAAAGTTAGCCAAAAAGTGAAAATAAAGTGAAAAGGTAGTGTTTGTATGGAGCCAGACACACACACGTGAGACTGCACTTGCTTCTATGCCATTTCTTTTGTTACTTTTCATGAAATCTAAAACCTTACTATTCAGAGTATTTAATATGAATCAAAGATGTATGAGATTTTGAGCAATGATTTAGTCTTTTAATGTAAACAACAATTTAGTCCTTAAATAAATGGTTTTACACTATTGTCAAAATGATGTCAAAAGATTTTAAATAACTACATAAAAAATAATTTGAGCTTTTTTTCTTCATGTATGTGTGTTTAGTTTTTGAAATCCATTTATTGAAGTTGAAGGTCTCTTTCTTTGATAAAGAGAGCAAAATAGAGGGTGGAAGAGAAAAAAAATAAAAAAATTAAAAAGGAGTAGAAAAATAGATTATTTAATTGGAAAGAAATGAGTGGAAAAAAATATTTTTAGTATTATTTTTAATGTTATTTTTAAGAGGCTAAAGTAGGGAAGAGTCCATGGTATGGGTCCAAGCTTTTTTAAGGAAAATATTCTGTTATTTTGATGTGGACTCACATTATTTATGTTGGGGATATAATTCTCTATTCATGATTTCATCCTAAAAATTTTGTTCTTATATGCTAATATAGATTCATACATATCTAAGTGGACCAATTGTATGAATTGGGTCTTAAACAATATTATTACATTATTAAAAAAGAATTTTTATAACATTTGTTTCAATAGACAATAATTACTTTATGGTTTAGTAGTATAAAAACCATATCAATAATGCATTAAAACTACTTTTTTATTAAACATTGATAATGATGTTTTTATTCTTAAGAAAAGGATTTTTTATATAATATTTAAGAAAATAAATTAATATAATTTTATTTTTAATCAAATTAATTTAATTTCTCTACTTTACATTATTTAATGCCTTTTAAAAACATTCATTGCCATGCATTTCTAAACGAGTATTAAATTAACCTCTCACACTTCACTTTATTTTTCAATGTTTACCAATGAAATTTTTATTTTTACAATTAATAGAACTCACCCTCTATTTCATCTCAAATAATATCTCCGTATTAATGTATTTAAAAAATATTGATGCCACTTTATAATATTATTAGTATAAATAAAAATGAATATATTACCAATAAAATATAAAAAAAAAGTTTAAATAGAAATACAAATATTTATTATTGAAACTTGATAGAATTGTATAAAGAATTATCAAACTAAATTAATTCATAAAAAATTTAATTTACATCTGTTTTCTTTTTTATTTATTATAGGCTAGTATAAGTAATAGAGTATGTATTTTCTAATTATTAAAAATAAGTTCACTATGATTGCCATTTACTGTCAAGGATAGAAAAATAATTGTAAGAACAAAATAAATACAAAACATTGAAAAAAATACCAAGAATAATTTGAAATAAACAATTTTAAAAAATTAGACAAGTAGAGAACAACTCAGTGTGGCATGCTTAAAATAGTTACACAATTTTACCCCAAATATTATTTTTTTTGTAAATATTTTTATATAAAAGAAATTATATAATATATTAAAAACGCATATATTCTTGCTTTGATACACTAGATCTAGTTCTAACCAGAAGATGTGACATTGGTCCACAAATTTTACATGGAAAGAAAGTACATAATAATAGATGAAAAGATAAACACAGAAGTTTAGTTAGGTAAAAAATAAATATTAATTCCCTGAACACAACTTACCCCATATACATAGTAATGGTATCAATGAAAAATCTCAATAATTGCCACAAGTTCCAGCTTTATCAGACATTGCATATATTTTCTCAATGGAAGCAATAGTGGTGGACTCAGACTCAAGGGGATGCCATTATTTCTATCTTTCACAGAAAGGGTTCACAAAAGTTAGTGGATAGTTTGAACATTGAACCTTTAAGGTCCACTAAAGTCAAGGGGCTCTTTTCTTTCTCTTCAGCCAAAACAAATTATAACACAAAAAACTATGAGCATGGCACAGAAATAAAGTGAATATCTTTGTTCCCTGTGGCCATGGACCCTGTGCCCTCCAAGACCAGAAAGCCACAAGGTTTTTGGGAACTGGACCTGTTAATGACATTATCAGTGTTACTAAAGGAAATAGATATAGGCTTCAATCTCTGTTACATTTTAAATATGAAATGCTACAGTCGTGGCTTAGGACCCTTCCTTATAGGAATCTCTAATGCATCATAATGACCAAACCCGTGGTAGAGAACTCTAATTGGGTTTTCTTTGCCGTATTCTTGGCCATACTCAGCAATTGATATCAAGCCACCAGCCTCCTTATCATACATGTATACAGTGATAGGCATCCTGCAAAATGGACCTCCTATAATATTAACTGTGTATAGTACATGACTGCATATGAATTCACTTGCCCAAAAGGAAGAGAGACGCTTACTGCAAAACATGTGATGCAATGAACAATTCGGGTTCACCTCCCCACACATGAGGCTTCCTTATGTGTGAAATATATGTATCAAAATCACCCTCAATAAACCTGAAGATTTCATGGGAGAACTGTGTTCATTAGCAAATAATCATTTATCGATTACATCATCATACATAAGTTAGGAATACAGGCAATATACTCTCTTTTGGAATTGAGTTAAGTTTGGTTCATTTCTAATAACTGTATCAAGACCGATCATTTTTATGTTATACTACTAACAAATATCCAGTCCTAAAAATTTTAGACTCCAAATAATGTGAGAAGGGGTGTTAACTGTCCCAGATTAACTGGATATATGACCAAGCTATTCTTCATAACGGTTCAGAAATTCTTCCCAATTGTCCTAACCATTGGAGCTGAGTTACCCCTGGTTCATTTCTAGTAGTTTTAATAATAATAATAATAATAATAAAGAAGCTTCCTACACCAAGTAGGGAATCTGCTTGTACCAAAGCACATTTTAGGACAAAACAAGAAGTTTGAAAATAAACTCGTTGTTTTATTGACAGTAGAAACAGATGTTGTGATGTGATATCTCAAACATTCTTTCGTATTTTTAGCTGTATACATATTATGAGGAGAAAAACAGATTGAAAGAACTGTATTGATAAAATTGTGGAGCAAGCAATAGAATCATCAGAATGCTAAAGGTATCCAATAGGTAACTCACCATTCAGTTTCTTCCCTTCTTTTGATAAACTCATCAGCAACCTGAGAAATGAAAGACAAAAGTCAAGAACATGCCTGAGGTAAAGTAGTGACCAGATGACTTCAACCGCTTTATTAGGAGGTTACTACAAGAATAATTTGAAATGGTGATCCATCATCAACCGATATAAGCTCAGCAATCACTTTAAATTGTTGGCAATACTGTGCCTTTGTGTTTTTCTTCTCCAATTAGTTTAGTTTCAAGGAAGTCAGGAGGAAGGTGGTGTTTTAAACTTGTTAGAATGATGCAAGAGATACATAAAACATACTCTGGCTCGTAAATCATCCGCCAGCTCTCTTTGGACGCTTTCAGTAGGAGGAGGCTTTCCAGACCTCAAACAGGCCCCACGAGATACAGAGCGGAATAAGCATCTTCCATCTCCTGGTATTCCTGCTCAGCACCATAAGTTTAGTAAACATTGCAGTTATTACATACAAACGCCAAGGTTCTTATCTACATCTATTTGCTCATCAATTATGCATAAGTAAGCATGTGAATAGACTTGTATGTGTATGTATCTAGACTCGAGAGTCTTAACAGAAAGTGCAGCTCACCAATTACAGAATAGTCAGTATAAACTTTCTTCCCATGTGAGACTTTAACATTTGACTCATACTGGTTGCAGTCATCTTTCCTATTTTCATTTTCAGAATGTGATTCGGCATGAGCAGGCTCAGAACTAGAACTACATACAAGTAATCCAAAAATCAAGCCAACTGAAGCACATCCCCGCGGCCAACTTACTGGACCAAAATTTCGCTTAACTTTATGCAGCAATTTTTGTTTGGGTAAAAAAAGCCTCATATTCACACTTTGGCATGCCAATGAAATTTCATGATATCTCTTCCGAGGTACTACAGAACTAAAGAATTGAGTATTTCCCCTTTGCTTGGAACAGCATGATCCTAGGAAACCTCCTCTAATTGTTTGGCCCATAACCGTAGAACAAGACAATTTTGTGCAAACAGAAAGATCAACATGATTTATCTCTGACTCCCCAGGAAATGAACTAGAAGAAAATGAAGTGGATATTCCGCGGGACCAAAGTCCATGAATGTTACTGCTCAACAGCAATGGAGAACGACCTTTCAGGACAACAGCATTTATTGAAGAATGACTAGTAGAAAAGCAAACACTCATGTTTACATTGCCTGAATAAAAGCCAACAATATTCATCAGAAACTATTCAAAGAAACATTACTGTTTTTTATCAGAATTAATTTATTTTATCAACCCAGAGTAACATTACTAAGAATATACGAATTAGCATTAATATCACCATAACCCAATATTATATACCAGCTCCTAGCTTAATTCTCAAGACAATCAGTTCACTGGATTTGGAAGTCCTTATCATGTTAATCTTGTCCATAAAATTCATATCACTTCGAAATTAATACGAAATTGCATAAATATTGTTTTTCATTTAGTCCATGGACATGATTTCAAACAGTATCCGAAGCCGACAACCAAAGCATAAATATTATTTTAAACTAGTATACATAAATGTCAACTGTTTAAATTGTGGTTAGTAACTTGTTCATCTGAAGTTCAAAATGCCAGATCTATGTAAATAAAGCTAATTGAACAGCAGGATTAGTCAAAATCAAACTCAACAGGATAAAAATCACTTTGCATAAGATAAATTGATACATCATATTTTTTTGCCTTTTTTAGCCATTGTCCATGTATGTAATCAAAGACTCACTATAGAGGCACTCCCATTCTTTCCATTGATTTCACTAATTTCTGGTGTTAAAAATTCAATTTCAATATCATCACACAGCAACTATTCTATTTTACACAATTGAAGGATTACTTACATTCTATCAAGTGCTTGGGTGGATGCTATGGACTCATGGCACTGGCAAGCAAGAGATTTCATAATAATAAGGATCAATCTGAACATCTGGAAGGCTCAAATGTTTAAATTGTATGATGTTTCTCACACCACAAACACAAGGGAATCACCAACCTAACTCCCATGATACAATTTCAAAATTTAAAAGAAAAAAGTGTACGACAGCTTTCTATGTGAAAAAAACGCATGAAACTTTGAAAAGTTATATAGGTAGGTTGCTTTAGGATCCAGCTTGTTGTACACTCTTGACAAAATCCAATAACCCAAAATACTAAATGACACCAATTAAAAAAATATCCACATATTAAAACATGTCAAGATTTAAAATGGGGTTTTTCATAGCATGGGTCTATCAGCAGCAGGAATTAAGTATATATAATACAATATTCAATATAAAATTAAAATTAAAATTAAAATTCCCTATGATTCCTATCACTGCAATTTATGAATAACAAAACAATATAAAGAGGAAAAGAGAAGAGAAAAAAAAGGCAATGGAGAGAATAACACAAGGGGTGAGGAAAAGCAAACCTGTTGAAGAGAATGCAATGAAGAGTGGGTAAATGGGTTTTAGGGCTCTGAAGAGTTTTGTGAATGAGAAAAGCTATAGAATCTGGATTTGAAGAAAAGAATAATAACAATAGTTGGAAGATTAAAGGGTGAAGCAAGATTTTCAAATGATGATTCAACAAGTTCAGTATCCTTCAGCTCCTCTCTGCAACCTCTAGTTCCTTCTTGATTGGGTGGGCCGGGCCGGGCCCAATCTTATCGGTCGGATTTTACCCATGGGACTTGGATTGGAGGTTGGGTATTTCTTCCCTGCACCCTATCAAAATCCTTGTTGCACCCCATCAATTTTCAAAAACATTGTTTTACCTTTTTTTTATAATTAATTTCGGATTATCTTTCTCGAAAGCTTTTTTCATAATATACTTCCCAGAATTCATGAAAAGCATTTTAGAATTTTTTTTATAAAACATGTTTTCCAAAATAAAAATTCTAAAACGTATAATACGTTTCAGAATGTAGTTGTCGGAATAATATTTTTAGGTGTAATATTTTATGATTTCACCTATTTTATAAACGAGCCTTTTTCAAAATACAATTAGTCACATAAACAAAGGCAAATAACTACTTCTTTCTAAAGGGTTAATTATTAATTTAATTATCAATTTATTTATATTTAAATACGTATTTAGTCTAGTAAATGTGTTTCCTTCTCTTTTTAATCCTACAAATATGTTAGTTTTAGATTCCCAACATTTCCTAAGAATTTTTTTTTATCATAAATGAAAAATATTAATTAATGTAAAAAAAATATTTTAAATTGAAATTATTATATTTTTTGGATAAAATATTTAATTAAGTAGTATATTATTTACTGAATACATCAAAAGATAATTATATATATTATTTATATTTTTTCATTCAATAATTTACTAATTATATGAAAAAGAAAAACTAAAATAATGTTAATTGATATTCTAACACAATTCTGAAAAATCTAACATGAAAAAAAGTAATTGTTTGTTTGTAGTGTGACTAAAATGAGCATTTAGACTAAAGAGAGTGACACCTTATCTTACAAAGCAGAATTAGGTGAAAGTTGATAAATTTTTAACATTTCTATAGTGTGATTATATAAATCTTACAATATCAAAATTTCTTTCTATTTTTCTTCTTTCTGATTCCATATTTTTAGTTTTTATTTGGTGAAGTTTTTTTTTTTAATTTGTGAGAGAGAAATAAAAACACCAAATTAAGACAAGTAACTGGTTTCATTGCGATTTTTGTAAGCTAATATTACATAGTATTTAGTATTTTAAATTTTGTCAACACTCTGTTTTATTTAGATAATTATAAAATATTTAAATATTAAACAAAAATAGTATTTAATTAAAACATACAAAAAAATAATACCATGTTTAATTAGATTGACGAAATATATTGTAAAATTCACCAAAGAGAAAAAAAAAAAAAAAAAACAGTTTCTGATTGTGTGTCACTGTCATATTACCAGTTGAGTAATAATCGATGTGGTGCTTCTCCCTTTGTACCACGATCACGTTGCTTTTTTTTCTTTTTCTAAACACGGTTTCAATTTTCGTATGCCAAATGCAACTTTACTCTTCCTTTTCCCACAGGCGTGGATGCCAACAAAGATTCATTCCTTCATGCACTTTTGAATTTTTGATCACTTCCAACGGTCACTCTCTACCCTTTTGCCATTCACAAACCCTACTCTCCTCCCTCTCTGTAAATGGGTTGGAATCTTATCTTCTGGCTACTCATCTGTTTCCCTGCCAACATTGCTCTTCTCGCCTCCACTTTCTACCAGGTCTTCCATTTTCCCTTTGCTCAATTTCTTTTTTTTTTTTGACAAAAATGTTTCTGAATTAGGATTTTTGTTGTTGGGGTTCAAGGTTTTGTTTCTGTCGGATTTGGAGTCGGATTACATCAACCCTTTTGACGCTTCTTCTCGGATCAACTACTTTGTTCTTCCGGAGTTCATTGGGCAGGGAGCGTTGTGTGCTCTGTGCCTCTTCACTGGCCATTGGTTCATGTTTTTGCTCACAGTTCCTGTTACTTGCTACCATGTCAGACTGTACGTTAACTTGTTCATGGTTTTTCGCCAGATGAAAGTGAACGCTGTGTTGTTGTTAGTCGCATTGTGTTTGTTTGGTGGGGTATTTAGGTGTGATGTTTTTGCTGCTGATACTGTCTCTGTGTGTGCTTATAATAATGTTATGTATGGCTAAAGAAATAGCTTCTTCTGTAAGCTAAAAGTAACTTGTTGCCCCATCTTTTGAAGAAGTTAGAGGAGATTTTTTCTTATATTAGTTAGAATGCATAAGTTGACTTTAACTCATGGTTGAGCTCGATTTATTTTACCTTTTTTTATTTATTTTCCTTGTATGAATGCTTTTAGAAAAAGATTGAGGCCCAAGAGTTTTACTTTCGAAGGATTTATGTGAACTCAAAACCAAGCACTTTTTGGGGAACTTTTCTGTTTACATTTTGTCTTATATTTTTTCCTACATACCTACATGGATGCCTGCACAGGTTTACTTTTGCTTGGGGAATCAAGGGAGTGAAATACATGTATGATGTGAGTATAGTGGTGCATTTATACAATCTTTTGTGTAGATGGAATATTGCTCTCTTTACTGCTGTTTGAATCTGAAGTTCTGATCGAAACTGATACACCCCCTACCCACTTTGTTATGAAACCTTTTAAATATTTCATTGTGACAAAGTAGATGTTATTCTTTAAAGTGTTTATTGTTTAGTTGTTTGGCTATTTTAATTTACTAGTTTACATCTGAATTCGCTAAAGATTCTTTTGAAATATTCTTCATACCTTTCTTGTCAATCTGAATATGTTATTATTTCAGAGAAGATTTTTTAAACACAAGAGAACAAATAGATGCTAATAAAGGCTCACAAAGTTAATCCTTAGTCCTGTTCTACAGTTACTGGAAAGTCCTATGTGATCTCACCTTTTGTTTTCACCCTAGCTGTGACCCATCATTCATTTTTTGAATTTTTAAATATTGGCACTATGAACTTTTTTTTTTCTCTGGATACTTCCACAATATTTCTCTAGCAATCTTATTATATGCCTCTTCTAAATTGACCAAAACCATGTTTATGTCTCTTTGGCTACTTCAATATCTCTCCATCAATGTTTCTTGTGAGTATATGGAAACAACGGCTGACCTCCTTGGCATAATACCAAATTGATTTTTGGTAATATGATCTCTTGTCTTTGTAGAATCTCATGAGTGCTATCCTCCAATAATTTGTGGCTTTGAATGTCACCCTTCTTATTATAGATGGGAATTAAAGTTCCTCTTCAATCATTAGACATGCTCTCAGACCACACAAGTCAGAATTGAATTTAACAACTTTGTGAATCATCTTTATTGTTTCTCCTAGGCAATTCCATAACTCAATAGATATATTATCTGGTCCCAATAAAATAATTTATTTTTATTTCCTAACATAGTTAAAGTCATCCCCTTTTTTAGAAAGTGAATTTTAGGCCTAACTAAACCTCACAAAACTGATTTGCAAGGTGAGAGTTGCATTCATTTATATATTATAATTTGGTGATATCTCTAGTCGATGTGAGATTGAGTTATCTAAAAAAACCTAACATGTGCGAACACAAAAAAGAGATGCCGCTCCCATGATTCTGCTATTCCACATTGTCTCAAACAATTCCACTAACAGGCGACTTTGTCTGTGGACAAGTGTGGAGAAGGAAACCAGAATTATAGACTCATTTGGTTCTCCATGCATTTGCTACTGTATAACTTTCGTAAGTTTCACATTAGTCACACCTGTGTTGAATACTGATGAACATTGTCTAGAGGTTGTTGTAACAAGTGATATAAAACCATTGTAAACTTTTTTTCAACACTTGTATATTTTAGCCATTTATTTTCAAAATTCTTTTATCAAAAAGATTGACAAAGGAAAACGTGAATACATAGAATATTGGATTCCTATTGTAGGCTGGCAATCAACATGAAACTATTCTTTAATCTTTTCGTTATACTATTTGGATCCCGACCCGATGTTTTCAATCAAACTGCATTCAGTCTGATGACAAATTAGATGGAATTTTTTAAACTCCGTTTGGCTTTGTGAGGTTTACTTTTATTTTTTGGCATTGTAAATTCTAGTCTATGTTCATGAGCTATTAATTTGTTAGTATGATGAATGAGTATGTTTGTTCTTCCATTTAGGACATTTTGTTTAAACTTGTTTTATGTTCTTTTTTGTCGTGATTATTCCATTTCTATGATTCAGGTATGTGAAAAGAGAGCATCTTATTGATGTTACTGAGGTATTTAGGGTAGCAAATGCAGAGAAGAAATTTCGGATAGCCAAACTTGCTTTATACTTAACGGTTCTCATTGTTACTATCTTCAGGTTTGTCACACCCTTACAATATAACATGCTTATCTACTCTGCTTTGGCTTGTGTGGTCTACTGTTTAACACTGTATCTATTTAATTAAGACCTTCCATTAGGATGCTTGCCGCAGGAAGAAATTCTGCAATTCCAAGTTTGAAGAGGTTCTAGGAAAAAAATTATAATATTCTACACTGTTTTTTAGTACATTACTATTTATCTAAATTAGGAAATTGACCATTTCAGATGCCATGGTATCATAGAGTCATGGAATCCTGTAATTACATTTTCTTGGCTAGTCCCTCTCTGCTAGATTTTCTCCTCTCTAATTCGTTTGGTCTCCAATATTGATGTAAATGAGTGTAAATTTTTTCAAGTAACCTTTGAAGTTGTAATTTTTTTGTCATATTTAACACAAGCTTACACGTATGAGAATGTTTAGAATCCTTGTCTAGATGGATTATGTGACCTATAAGTATTTTATCCTCCAAATTTGAAAAATACAGAACATACCAAATGTAATTATGCAAGTTAATATTGGAATATTTTTCCTCTCTTTTGCTGTTATGGTGTTCTCTTAAAATGTCCTTTCCTTCGGAAATAAAAGGGATGGTTTTGCTTTAGGTATCTGAAATATTCTACGATTATTCTTGCAAGCTTCATTCTTCATGGCTAGATATAACTCCCTTAAGGAACCTGATGGTCAACATTTCTACCTACTTTCTATTTTCAGGCTTACATTAATCGCAGTCTACTATTTAGGCATTGAAGACGATGATGACCTACGATACCTTTGGTAACCCCACAACTTGTGCAATGTGGGACTCTGGGTAAGTTGCACCCCATTTTTGGTTGTTGGGAGGGTTCCCCTTTTGGTGGGAACTTGTGACTTTATCTGTACCATTACATTAGGTTTACGCTTAGAATTCAGGTTCTGGAAATGTTAGGCATGAACTTGAGTGAAACATTGCAAACTCATGTATCCACATTGTTTGATTGATACAACTCTTTTTCACTTTGAAATAGCTTGTCCTACGATTTTTCTATTTATTTTGAGAGATTCTTTCAGTGGTATCATATTTTTTAGATGTTCACATGGTAACCAACCCTTTATTCTGGTCCTCAAAAGATTTCAAGTACATTAATTTGCTTTTCAATGGCATGAAAGTAGTTTCTTTAATGGGATCATGCACTGAAACAATGCTTACCTAAAAATGTTGAGAACATGCTCTGTTCAAAAGTCATTATTTGACTTCAATCAAAGAAACTTCATTGTGATAAATTGGGCTTTAAGTATGCGAAATTCGTCATTTTGGACTTTATTGGGCTCTCCTACGAGGACTGGATGAGGTGTTTCTTCCTACATTTTTACAAAGGCAATTGCTTCCTGCACCCAATCAATTTTGACTCGCACCCAACAAAAATTTTAAAATCCAATTCTACCCTTTTTCACACATTTGCTTACGGATTTCAATATCCGGAAGTCATTTTTACACAT
>Ga0123342_1001944_pt1 | contig 34652 bp, 12 predicted proteins | sample Turbeawhitnodule_FD_89960 | JGI IMG/M metagenome (GOLD analysis project Ga0123342, IMG submission 89960) | Root nodule microbial communities of legume samples collected from Mexico - Turtle bean Mexico white nodule | ecosystem: Host-associated > Plants > Roots > Nodule | place: Mexico: Nepantla... | reverse complement strand
TGGAAGTCTCATGTATGCTATGGTATGTACTAGACCTGATTTAGCTTATGCTGTTAGCATTGTTAGCAGGTTCATGCATAATCCAGGCAAGGCACACTGGGAAGTCGTTAAATGGATACTTCGCTATCTGAAAGGTTCTTCAGATCTTGGTTTGGTATTTGATCAACATAGAGTCGATCCCGGAGGAGCAGTTGGCTATGTTGATGCTGACTATGGTGGTGATTTAGATCGGAGAAGGTCACATTCAGCCTACATTTTTACCCTGGGTCTGCTATCAGTTGGTATTCTTCACTTCAAGCCATTGCGGCTTTGTCCACCACTGAAGCAGAATATATTGATGCTACAGAAGTTATGAAAGAGGCTATATGGCTTTGAGGCTTGGTAAGTGAACTTGGTCTTCAACAAGATGTTCTTGTTATATTTTGTGATAGTCAGAGTGTTGTTCACTTAACCAGGAACAGTAAGTATCACTCAAGGACCAAACACATTAAAATTAAACACCATTTTATCCGAGACATTGTTGATACAGGAGATATAATTGTTGAAAAAATTCATACGGCTGAAAATCCTGCAGACATGTTGACCAAGCCACTTCCATCGGCTAATTTCGATCATTGCCTGAACTTAGCTGGTATTATCCATACTTAATCAAGGCTTCATGGCGAGAGAGTGTTCCAGTCAAAGGCAAGTCAAGGTGGAGATTTGTGGGTTATGACTCACCTTTAACCGTTTTCTTGTCATAATTGGGAGGTAATTGTCACAATCAATTGCAATCAAATGGAGGTTAATTACCATTAATTGTATTTATTATTGTTGTCTCCTAGAACCACTGTATATAGTTACTTCCTTCAAGCAATGTAACACACAACAAACAACAACATACACTTGCTTCCTCTCTCTTTTCATATATTCTCTATTTCTGCTCTTGGGTGTAAGTGTTTAACCCATATAGAGAGAATTTGTTTTTGGGCTATTTATCTATTAGCCTGAGAGGAATTCATTGTACTCCCAGTACCATTATAGTGGAAGTTTTGGCTCTCTCGCCGGTGGCTTTTTACCTCTATTTAAAGGGGTTTTCCACCTAAAAATTATGGTATCATTCTCACTTTACTTGTTACTTTAATTTCTCATAAAATCTTTGGTTGGAATTATCACGCTTCCACACACGATATCCCTATACTTATTTTTGTAATCAATATTACACGTGGCATTTACGAATTACTAGTAAAACAATATTAATAGATTGAACTACTTATCATATATATTTTAAAACTATTTGCTCCTCCTCTTGTTGTTCAAAATTATTCTTTATCAGAAGTAAACTAGTTTTGATCCATTACTCTAATTTTTTTTGAAGTTTTTATTTTCTTTGTTTTAACCTACTCTGACAATACCCCAAATACTTGTTAGTTGTTAATTCGTAAAACTTAGCCATGTCCAAATCTAAGCAACTTCCGTTCTCATAAGTCTGAAAATAATCATGTTGAAGATTCAAATGTGTTAAACATTAACCTTGTTATAACTAAGAATTTTAAAAGCGAATTAATTATTTACTAACTTTTCTAAAAAAAAATACAACTTTTTATTGATTTTCCCCTTTTAAAATTTTATATTTTTCAAATTTGTTGTACAAATATTTTAAAATTTATAATTTCATATTGTATTTGAATCAATCACGCCTCTTTTTTACAATTGTAGACATAGTTATAGACATTTCTGTCACATTTTTTTCACTTAATTCATATTAAAATTTTATAAAGATTGAGATAAATTACACTATTATATATATGATTGATGAAGTAAAAAAAAACATGTAAGAATAAAAAGAGAAGTTTTAAAGCAACATGCAATAAGACACAAAAGTGAAGTTGTATTAAGAGAATTCAATGTGTTAGATCTCGTACTACGAAGAGTATAAATTGACTAGATGGAGAATAAATTTTTGCAAAAACGGGTTGCACGATACAAAATACAAAATACGAGAAGTGATAGACAAATGAACATGTTAACTAGAATAGTCAATTAATAGAAAAGTATAAGAAAATTGTATATAAGAAGATAGTAAGAAAAATGGGTAATATAAAACAATTATATATAAAAAAAATTATTTTGTGTGTGTATTTATATCATTCAATATATAGAATAAAAAATATATAATGTATGAAAATTTTATTTTTTCAAACTAATTATGTAATGATTCACTAATCACGAGATTCTATAATTACGTACAATAATTGCGTATAATTTGATAATCATTATTTCCTTAATACTTTTCTTCAAGTTGGTAGGTGAAGATCATGAACCTCAACTTGATCATTTTGAACTTAACGTTGGTCCTTTTTTGACCAAGTACATGACGAAAGAGGCACCTCTATAAAGTAAGCTAAGTGTTAAAAAAGTTTAAGGTATAAAAGACGAATAATAACAAGTCATCCATTGAGTAATGAATGTGTTAGTAATAAGTCGTCATTTAGAGTATGTGTGGACTCTCTTTGAAATGTCTAGTGAGATTAGTGGAAATGATGTTTAGTTACTGAAATTTCAAAGATATTAATAAATAACTAAATCTTTAAATTCCAGAATTCATTTTCCTAGTATGCTACACCTATTACTTGTGAAATCTGTTTCCAAATAGTTAAAGCTATCTAATAAACACTAAAAAGGAGAAAAGTCCTCTAAATACAACATTTTGAGAGAGACATTTGAAATCACTGACATAAAGTCACTTCACCTTCAAACAAATAAAATGAAAATTAATTAGTTAAATTAGTTATCAAAATTGATTCAGTGTATTTGTTAATCCAGCTAAAAGGCATGTATCCATCGGTGGTGTTTTTCTTGGTTTTGGATGCTAAAATGGCTACGGTGTTAAAATATGATCAATCATAATAAACATATTGTTGGAAACTCAAGTTATTTCTTAGACGCTAACGGACCGAATCACGTAACGGAATTGGGTCTTTTTCTAGTAACAATATTGGGCCACGGGTATGGGCTTAAAGACAGTTTGAAACCTGTAACCCACACATTGTTCCAAAAGTTATGGGATGAATCTAAGTGAAAACTGATTATATTATTTTACCCATTACAACATTGTTTTAAATATAAAATAAAATAAATTCCATTTCTATGTTCTTAATAAGAGGTAAAGACTAATTAACTTGTAATTTGGAGGGAGAGAAAATGAGAAGGTTAATGGTTTCCTGTGGGTTATATCTTGTGGAGAGTGATGAACTCTAAACCATGGGTGGTCTCTCAAGCAGAGTAACACAAGCACAGGACGCACGCACGCACGCAGAGTCGTGGTCACCGATTAAAGGGTTCACACGTGAGTGTAGAGTAGGAATTTAGGATGGGCCCCACCTGTTTGATTGGTCACAAAATATAAAAGTGGTTTGACCCTACTGCGTGGTTGCTTTCTCTGTCAGTCACGAGCCACACACGTGCCAACTCAATCGCTCTCTCTCTCTCTCTCTCAAACTCCGTTTATAACTCCAACGCCATTAATCCACTATTCAGCTTTCATCGAACGTCTCACCCTGAACTAAATATTGTGAGTAAAAAAAAGAGATGAGATAGCGGCAAAAGCGGAGTGGTTCCGGCATTGGGTCCCTGTGTCGTAGCAGAGCCCCGCAAAACCTGTGCCTCCTAACCAAATCAAATCTTTTTTTCCTTTTTATTTCCTTCCTTCCAATCTCATTATGTCTAACCATATCCAATTATTTCTATTTAGATTCCACAAATCAATGTTCTATTCTCACACTCACCACATCCTTATCCCTTCCCTTCCCATTCTCATCAATCACTACCCAACACATTAATTCAATCACAGTAACTCCTGCCTCTTCCCTGCCTAATCATTCTCCTCCCTCACTAATCAATTTGCTTTACCTTCACGTTTTTCCACTTTATTTCAATGACATTTTTTTACATCTACACAATTCAAACTTTCTCCAATTCATTTCAACTCTTTCTTATTTTTAATCTTTTAAATCGATGTACCTTCATTTGGAAAATAGGAACCAATTTGGAAGAAAACAGAAAGTGCAGTAATTTGATGAAGTAAAAAAGGAAAAGGTGAGATGAGAGATGGTAATTAGGAATTGAAATTAGTGTAGAGTGACGTATGGTGATGATAGGGAGGGTAGTAGGGTAGGGCAGGGGTAGGGTAGGGTAGGAGAGGTATGAAAGAAAAGAACAAAGAAACATGAGCATTAGGAATAAGGAGTGTGGGTATGGGTAGAGTGTAGAGAATAGGGAGAGAGAAAGAGAGAAAGAGAAATTGGTAATGATGAAAAAAGATGGGTGATGAGAGTGGAAGGTGTTATCTGTCCTCCTCAACACCCGGCAAAACCATTTCAATTGCCGCATTCCTGTCTCCCCCTTAACTTTTTCCCATTCTCACTCCTTCTTTCCTCCCACCACAAACCACCATTGTTAAATCAAAACACCATATTCAACCATGCTCTACTACCTAACTTCACAAATCCATTCACGCCCCCTGCTTTTCCACGTCCCAAACCACTCCAAAATCAATCAAGTGCGCCATTCTAATCAAAATACCTATTTAAATACTCTTTTGCATTTTTTTCCTTGTCCTGTCTGGATCAAACGAAACTTTCATAAAAAACTTCCCTCTGTTATTATGATTTATTAGGTCTAATAAGCAACTCCGACATTGAATTGAATATGCCAGACAGAGGATTATGGAATAGTTGACTTGTACTATAAGCAGAGATCTGAAATTGTGTGTGAATCAGAGGGTTATGCTATGATTCTCCTGCAGTTATTTGTCATTATTTATGTCTGTAAAACCTTCACCATAGCCCTTGGATACCTTTCCCATGGTACTCCATATAATAATAATAATCATAACTTTCTATAACAATTAGTTTATTAAATTTCATAAACTAAGATCCAAGACAATGTGATATTCTATAAATGAACTGGGAGTATTTATGCACCCTACCCTTACCTTCAAAATTAAACACCGCATTCATTCGGAAAATATTGTGTACAAAAAGCCTTCATAGCGCATTCAGATGGTATCTTTGATCCTGACATTTTCAGCAGAACAAAATAAAGCACGTCAAAGAAAAATACAGTCATAGTGAAAAATGAGCTTTACTTTTGAATTTGCGCATGCAAACTTACCATGCATTTCAACTCTTTCTTTGTTATTCTTCTTTCTCTTTTCTTTTGCCCTACCTAATCTTATTTGCGCAAATAATTCATCACCACTTATGTCATATTTGATTTAGTACTTCTTTTACTTTTCTACTGAGTACTATATTTCCGATTAAAAATAAATGTGTTTTTCAATAAAATGTTTTTTAAAAAGCCAACCCTATCCAAATCTATTAGAGACAATTAATACTAATACGACTTTATTGACAATTTATGCTTGCATTCATATATAGTTTTATTTTTTCGCACCCTTCTTATCTTGTGTACTGCGTCTAATTAAACATTCCACGCTCACATGTTTTTTTCAACGAAAAAGACAGCACTATCATTTGATGGTTATCAAACGAGTTAATTATATTTTTTCTCTTCTTCTGTAATTTCTTAACAATTTGTAATACACAATGTTTTAAGTTAAAAAATGCATAAAAAACTTAATAAAAAGATCCATTTTGACGCTAAATTTAAATTTGTGAGAGTTCAATCAGAACCTTGTTGACTTTGGTATTAAAAGTTCATTCATAACTATTTATCTCCACCCAGTTTAATCACAGTACAAAACTGTAGTGCCATGTGTCAACGAGTTATTGATACGTTTTTGTTCAGAAAGCACACAAGGGTAAATGCGACATTTCTGAATTCCGAAGCGGAACGTTGTAGCACCTGTTAACAGCGACGAGATATTTAATTTCGTGTCTCCATATAGTGAGGGAATGGACGGTTTTGATTTCTCCGTCAGAATGCATCGCATCCGTCCAACGCAAAATCCGGACTCCATGTCATTGTTATCCAACTAACAAAACGACACAGCTTCCGCCATTTATTCTCCGTTTTGCCCCTCAGTACTATAATTGCGTTTAATCGCTTTTGTTTGGTTTTTCCGTCTTAAGACTTTCATTCATTGTGCTTCTCCACTCATATCTCCCCAAAAGCTTTTGTTTCTTTCTGCTTATGGAAGGCCCTTAAACTTTCTCTCTCTGCTTCACTTTCTCGCTTTTGCATTTACTTGCGAAAAATTTCCACAAAATCAGTATCGGTTTTTCTTCTGTCTCTGATCTACCAAAACTCGCTTCCTTAGGTGCGTACTTCTTCAAATTCTCTCCTCCTACTCCCAACTGTTCCTCTTTCTTCAAATATTTCTTCAACGATTTTCTATATCAGCACTTTCAGGTAGAATGTACTCCTTTTTTTTTTGTTTCGTTTATTTTTATGGAAAAAACTGCAGAGGAATTTGCGCGACCACGGATCTATTTAGCTTCTGCAGCTTTATATTTACTTATTTGCTTAAGAAGTTGAGGTTGTGAAGAAGTGTGAACAAGAAATAGGAAAGGAGTAGGGTGTGCTATTTTGATAAGTCTTCAGTCAATAACTAACTCTCAAGGTTGTTTGTGTCTTAATGTTGTGATTCTGTTATGATTAACTATTTTTTTATGCTTAACTCTGCAATAGTAAAACGCATGCATGCCAATTATTTATTTTTATTTTTGTTATTTCTCACTGTGATTAGTTGTTGCTTGAGTTGCTAGTTAATGGCGTGATCGTTATGATTGGACCCTTTTTCATCATGCTGAAGCGTGTTTTTCTTTTAAATGGTGTTTTGTTATTAGCATGGGGCCTTTTGTGCTGCTGGTAATTTGAAGTGAACGATGGATTTGACTTTTACTGTTTCTGTTTGTGGCAGTTTGCTTTGATTGTGTTTGGAGTGTGATGTCGCCGCCGGCGGTGGTAACGGAGGAGGACGGGCTGAGCAAGGTGTCGTCTACCTTAGCGTCTGGTTCTTCGCAGTCATTGGATTGTTTCTCTCAGAATGGGGCTGGATTGAAAGAAAGGAATTACTTAGGGTTGTCTGATTGCTCATCAGTGGATAGCTGTGCTTCTACTGTGCCAGGCTTGGGTGATGAGAAAAAGGAGAACATGAATTTGAAGGCTACGGAGTTGAGGCTGGGCCTTCCCGGATCACAGTCACCTGAAAGGGATCCGGATCTTTTCTCTTTAAGCTCAGCAAAGATTGACGAAAAGCCACTGTTCCCTTTGGGTCCTACCAAAGACGGGATTTTCTTGTCGTCCCAGAAAACTGTTGTTTCCGGCAACAAGAGAGGTTTTGCTGATACAATGGATGCGTTTTCTCAGGTTAGAAGAGATGCTTGACGTTCTTAATATTGTGAGAAATGTTTATTTTTTGCTGTGTCTGAGATTAGCTGTCAATATCTTTCGTGCAGGGAATGACTGCAATGCTATCACCTAGGCCTTCTGGTGCTCAGCCTTCTGCAATGAAAGAAATGCCGAGCAAGTTGCAAGAACGGCCTTGTTCAGCTAATAATGGAACCGGTCATAACCATACAGGTGCTTCTATAAGTGGCAGTGCACCGGCATCCAAGTAAGTGGAATCTATCAGCTCAAGGAACCACAATTTTCACGAGATTTTTGAAGTTGGACAAAGAAATTCCTTAAATGGGATTTTCCTTGTGTTTCTAGGTATGCTAATTACATAAAATCCGTTGTGACAGGGCACAGGTTGTCGGTTGGCCTCCTATAAGATCATTTAGGAAAAACTCCATGGCCACCACATCCAACAAGAACAATGATGAAGTAGATGGAAAACCAGGTGTTGGCGCACTCTTTGTGAAGGTCAGCATGGATGGTGCTCCCTATCTTAGGAAGGTAGATCTAAGAAGTTATACAACATATCAGGAGCTATCTTCTGCACTTGAGAAGATGTTCAGCTGTTTTACCTTAGGTGAGCTTTTACAGTCTATTTACATAGCGGTAAATTGTTTTTACTAATGATTTGTTTTAAAAATTATTTGATGGTTATTTTAATTTTGTTCTGGAATGTGTCTTTGGGACTTGTTTACAATCAGGTCAGTGTGGCTCCCATGGAGCTCCAGGAAGAGAAATGTTGAGTGAGAGTAAGCTGAGGGACCTTCTGCACGGTTCAGAGTATGTCCTCACTTATGAAGATAAAGATGGAGACTGGATGCTTGTGGGGGATGTACCGTGGGAGTAAGTACATTTAAATGCTTCACAAGCTTTGTCATTTTTATTTTCTCATATATTTTCCAGTTATAGTAATTATAGTTGTTTCTTTGATTATATTGTTAGGTGATTTAGCAATTATACAACATAAAAAGGGTGTAAATGGTAAGAGTTATTAATCGGCACATATGTAATTTCTTGCCAATTGCCAAGTGTCAAACAATTTGGAAATTAACGAATTAATTGGAGATCATTTTGGTTACTAGTGGTTGAGGAGATAAAAAATTAGATCAGGAGTCCTACATCCAGGTCTATTTGTGGTGTAGATGATCAATTGCTTGTGTTTATGCCTTGAACGCTGACTCTAGTGATCAATCGCATGCTTGTTCAAATCATGCAACATCTATGCTGGCATTATTTTTTCCAGTATTTTGAAAAGACCGGAAGTCACGTTTTATTAGTAATTCCTGAATCTTGCTTACTTTACAACCATCTAGAAGGATAACCAACTTAATTTGATTCACAACAATAAAAGGTTAGGTGCAAGAATTAATTACCAAATTTTTTCTTCAGACGAATTCTTCTAATTTTAGGACATAGTATCCATTAGAGAATATTAAGGATACAAAATAGTTGTAATTTGTATGAAATAAAAGCCAAATTCCTTTAATGTGCAATTGAGGGGCATGGCAACTGAGAGTTTATGGTAAACAACTAGTTTGTGCATTAGCATATTTTAAATGCGAAATATGCTGTTTTGACAATTATGGGCTTAAATATAAAATGATGCATAGCTTGAATACAGCAACACTCATTTAACTGGCTAAAGTCCTTTTCCGAAGAAGAATGTAGTTATATTGGCATCCCCATTTTGCTTTTGTCATGTGATTGAACTTATTACTTCTCTCTACGTGTACATGGGCATCGACTCATTGGGATGTTCTCGAAACATTTTTCTTTGCAGAAATGAACGTGTAGTCTGATGTGAGTCATTTAGCATGCACCATATTGATCTACTTGTAGTCAAATTTCGCCAATGTCAAATTTCAGCTAGTTTAACAGATATAAATATAGTTAATAGAATGTAACGTACTGCTAGTCTGCTACTGAGTTGTTTGCTATAGATATGATATGAGGTTGGAAACTGAAGTTTAGCACATGGTAAGGAAGGATAGAATTGGGGATAACGAAGAGATTGCTTGCTTCTTAACAGAATGCCTAAGTGGCAGTGGCTAATGAGTGTGACGGGAGAGTAGGGGTTTGTAATGGTTAATTCAGGGTATGGGGGCCTTTGGGAAGGGATGAAGCATATGTATACTTCTTGTTTAGTCTGCAGGGATTTATTTTTATCTTTTCTAGCACCGTTTCTATTATTTTCCCATTTTTCATGTATGATATAGATTTGTACAATAGTATCAATCTAAAGAATTTGATTATGGCTTGGGTTTTTTCTGCTGAATATGATTTTTACGGTTAATTCCACTAAATAACCTGCTGGTGTGTTAATTTTCTTGTCTGTGTAGACATCAGGTCTTGGTGCAAATTCGTCAGTGTTTGTACCAAGAAATTAACTGACTAATGGAATAAGATTTTTGCTTTTCCCAACTGGTTTACATCCCTTTTCCACTCAACTGCATTTCTACATTTGTTGCAGAATGTTCATTGATACTTGCAAAAGGCTGAAAATTATGAAGGGTTCTGATGCCATTGGCTTAGGTATGTATTCTCATCAATGATTCATTTTACCGTCACTCACTATACCCAGTGTGGAATTGTGACCTACTTAATTTGAGACAGACATCATGCCTGTGAACTATACCTGCTGCAGATTATGATCCTAATATGTTCTTTATGAGGTCACTTGAATCTAGACAAACATCAATATATGCTATTTCCTGGAATATTTGAATCATTTATATATCCAAAATTTCGTGTGGTTGTCACTGTAAAATTTGGTCTTTGATCAATTAACTGTTAATGTAAATGCTGCAAGTCAATATATATTGCATATTTGGGTGCAGTTTTAAAAGGAATTTTTATCTGCAACTTTACCACAAAAACAATTACATTTTAGTAATTGGATCATTTCTGTTGTCACGGGATTGTTTAAAGGACCTTTTGTTTAAGACTATCATAACCTTGATGTTCCACAGCATGATCTATCTCGTCAGCTAATGTCAATTTAAATATTAATCACAGTAATAATACTGTTTACCTTATAACTCCAAATTCATATGCCTCGGTTTGCTTAAGTGGAGTTTTTCTGCCTCAGCTCCCAGGGCCATGGAAAAGTCCAAAAGCAGGACTTAGTGTATCCGGGACTGCCTTTTGTCTCATCAAAGCTTTATTGCTGGATCCGGAGTGGGGAAAAAAGGAAGATGACTAAATTCCCTGAGATTGGTGGTTTAACGCCCTTCAGCTGTTGTTTTTATGTTTTCGAGTCCCGTAAGAATTTTTCTTGGTCTTGTGTTAATTTGTTACCACTATAATATCATATGAAGCTACTTGGAAGATTAGTATTTGTGGAGTCTGTAATCAATATAGGAATCTGTTTGTTTGGATGAATCGAATATCTGTTACAGCCATCATACGGTTCTAACACTATATTTGTGATTTGTGTCTCACTCGCCTATTTTTTTCCTTCATTTTCTTCACTAGCATTCATTCGTGTATACTATTTCCATGTGAAAATGGGTATGGGTAGCTATTAAAATCTGGTCTGATGTTAGCAGTGACACACCTTATTGGCTTTTGTAATATTATTGTTATTCATGATGTTACACACGGACCAAAAAATTCAATACTCTGATTGTCAGTGCAATCCATTATGTTTTCAATAATGGCGAATCAGAATTTTAATCTCCAATCAGAAAATAAAATCTACGAAATTGAGAAAAAATAAATAAAAGCGTATATTTTTTAAAATGTTGATTATCGTGCAAAACGGATGTTATGTTAAGATTCATGTTAACCACAGATTTTAAGATCGCAAATAAAACGCAAATTTGAGTTTTACCTACGGGGATAAAATTGCATGAAGCATGATCATTTAATTACTTTATCTCTGTCTATGGCCACCAGGAACATAATTATGCTTCTCAATTGTTTACTTTATCCTCTTGCCGAACTATTATTTTTTTTTCAGTTTATTCAAATTACTAGTTTCTTCTAATTTGTCTTCTCTTGTATTATTCATTTTTCTCGTAGTTATGTGATCTTTCTTGCCTGCGTTAACAAGGTTCCTGTATGAACATAATGTATTCCAGTCTAAATTCCAATCTAACGTTACCTTAAAAGTTGTTGCTCTAGAATTTAGCTGATCTGGGCTTCTATTGATACTCTGCTTAAGGAGCTGTGCTGTGGAGTGAAGTTTGATGGTCCATAATCCTACTGAGTGTTTTAAGTGAAAACAGTAAACGAAGACAGAAGAGAGCGAAACAACTACACATTTTCATCTTGAAACCAGAATCTCATCAATGCTTTGGTCAATTGCTTAATCGAATTCGTTGAATTGAAAAATCCGAACTTGGTATTGGTAGTAGGTGGCATAATTTCCATTCTTTACCTGTGAGGATGTCAGGGTCAGAGTAACGTTGATCCACGTTGATACACAATTTGTTGTCGTGCTAGTAACTCCCTAATTCTTCAAACTTCTTTCTCCTTTGCGCATACGCTCGTTCGGTCGGCGGGATACCTGCGATTGCACTCCGACACTCAAGTCAGTGCTAGTGATTAGTTTAGTCTCTTAGGATATCCAAAACATACATTTTCTCCCTTTCAGAAGTCCCTTATATAGGTTGACTTGGGTCTTTCCCTACGTGGACTGGATAGTTGGTTGTCAAGACATGTGTCGTGACTAGTAGTCTCCAAGTCGTGCATAGTGGTTTTCCGATATTACATGAACGTGTTTCAACGTGTCTTTGACTTGTTCAATGCTAAGTAGTAACTGCCTTTGCCACGTATTTATCATATGATATTATTCCTTACCTATTAATACCTTCGGTCGTCCGGTGCCTGTCCGGTACACATAATCCTGAAATATTATTTTTTATACAATAAAATGAATTTCTATGTAATGTTCAAAATTCTGTATTTACCTGAGATATTTTTGAGAAATATGGTCAAACATGTTCATGTAATAATTGTGCTTCTTTTTTTATTAAGGTATGATTCTAACCAAATGCTATTAACCCACAAATCTTTCATTGTTTTGTTTTAAAGATGATTATAGCAATAGAAGCAACAGTCTAAGAGATGGTGTGCACTACCCACCTTTTGGCTGGTTTTTGCATCTTATTGGAAGATATACGTACATACATATGGAAGTTCGTTTTGTCGGTTCTATTGACTTCTGATTAGTAGTGTTGAACTTTATGGTTGTCAATACTGACCAGATTTTATGATTTATTAGTTTAAGCATTGTTAGTAATGCGTGATGGATTTGAAATATTCCCAGGGTTAGTGCATGAACAATTATTGACCAAAAGCATTAAATAATTAATAGAAGTACACTTATGGTAGTTTGTCATTTCTTCCAGATTCTATGGATTATAATGTTCATTTGAATTTAATCATGCTCTGTTAAATGGCATATGCTAACATGATGGCGTTTCCTCTGAAGGAAACACAACATTTTGTGTGATAAAGCTTTTTATCTTAGTGCGCATAGCCTGTTAGAGGTAGCTAGAATCGTGAAGGAAATGGTAGATAGATATACTGTGGAAGCAGGGAATTTATATTTCTGCTAATGCATAAAAGGATCATTTTTACCAAACGTTTCTTTGGGGGCTATTTTCCCAGTATTTTGATCACATCCATATATATTTTAGTCCATTCAGGTATAAAAGTTTAGAGGTTGAACACTTGTCTTCCTCAACCAAATATTCACTGTATGTCAAACCGTCTAACTTTCTGGTTTGAGTTTTTTTTTTCCTTTTAATGGATGATTTCTAGATGTAAGAAGTTTTAAAACTTCTGTCACGTTGCTGTCACTGTGTTGGTTAAAACTAGATACCCCTTTTCACTCATCTTGATTTTTGTTGTTTTGGGACAGTGGTGAAGGGAGAGTTTGGAGTAGCGTCTAAGAGAGAGATATGATACTCCAAGACCAGAATCTCAAAAGGAAATTAGTAGTGTTGGAAGGATTAATTGTAATCATTACCTAACCAGTGGAGAAAAGCTGTAGTGGCGAGGTTGTTTGGAATATTTATTGATTTATTTAAGTTGGATGTCACTTGTTTGGAATATTCTTAACCTTATGTGATATAAAGTTACACTTGTAAGTTTCTTGATATCATTATTTAACCTTGTTTTAATATAGTCCCAGCATGTTACCCCTTCAAATCTGTCACAGTGTTTGGATTAGTTTCAAGATAAGATAGCATTATTTATTTTTTATGATGAAGACAAAGCAATACATAGTTGCTTCTTTTGTTTCAGGATATCACCTTCTTTGTGGAGTATAATTCATTTTTGTGTGTTATCTAAATGCACTATAATCCCGGTTTAGATAGTTTATATCAGATTTTAGGTTTAAATTTTATTGTATTCACTGTACATATCTATATATATATAGAAAAAGCTAGCAAGACACTTGTTCATTAGGTGAAAAAAAGAATCTTAAAAGAAAAAGTAATCACCCAAATGCACATGATCGTGTTCAAGATTAATTGTAAGTTCAGATTTCCTTCCTTGCCGGTGACAAGGGCAAGTAACCACCAGTTTGATTAACCTAGCTGTGATAAATAAGCAAGAATTGTAGAGCCAAACTTTAGTTTGTGGATAGTGACAAATGCTCCAAGGTTCATAGTGCCATAGTTATCAAGTTTGCAACTTCATAGCTGAAAAAAAGTAGACAAAAAAAACTATTGAAGTCCCATTGCAGTAGCAGTGATTATTTGAATATTATGAGTGAAAAAAGAAAAAAGGAAAAGGAAGTTTGAAGATGGTTGAGAGCCATAGAAAGTGAGTAATTCTGTGGTAGTAATAAATGTTCATATTCGTATCTTGATTTGATTAATAGGGTGGACTTAATGACACAAGATAGTAGTTACTTTCATTTATTCAAAAAGCACCATGATTTAATAACAGCACTATAGTGCCTGTGTGGAAAGAGATAGATACTATGGTTTTTGAAAAAAAAAAAAAGTAATTTTAACAACAAGATCCTCATATAAATTATTGCAAGGAATAATATAATGCTAGTTGACACTGATAAAAGCTTAAATTTCAAGTATCATAGAATACAAATTCATAACCTCCCCCACCATCCTAAGTTCATTTGGAAAACGACTGCGGTGATCTTCTTGGTGGGAAAATAAAATAATATTAATTATTAGTTCAAAATTTGTAACTTAACTAAACTAAAATAGAAGATTTAGCAAAATTAAATTTTGAACTAGTCTATAGATGCAAAATGGTTATATATATAGTTTTAGGTTTTTTAGTTAATTTTGATTCTTTTATATTTTTTAAGAAATCAAACATTTTAGTAAAAACAATGTAATAATCAAGGATGAAAATAGAAAAGGAGAAAAACTGGGGTTGTGTAAATTGGCAAGTGCGGCACTATTCGAGATATTATGTAGACTTATAAACCGAAATCTTAAGAAAAGAGTTTATATAATTTTGGGTTTTTTTATAATTTTAAAAAAGTCGTGCCAACTTGACACGATTTCAGGTTGACGTGGCAGAAATCGTGTCAAGTTGACACGATTTCAGGCTGACGTGACAAAATCGTGCCAACTTGATTCGATTTCTACATATGAATTCGTGTCAAGTTGATACGACTTGCTCTAAATTTATAATTTGTTTGACAACGACCCCATTTTTGTAAAAAAAAAAAAAAAATCCCATGATGGTTCAAAAATTTAATTTTTAATTTGATTTTAAGTGTAACAATGAAAACTGTTTTTTTTTTTATCCAATAGGAAAATAAAATAGCATCATTCACCAAATATCTGTATTTTGGTCAAACAAACTTATATGTTGATGGAATGATATTTATTTAAGTTCTGCATATCCTTTATATAACATTAGAATCACTGAAGGAGAAATGATGATGAAACAGCTTATCTGATAACCCTGGCTTTTACCTTCTCGATCATTTTCAGGAACAATGGCCCATAGGTTTGAAATGGTTGTATCTTCCTTTCAAGTCACTGCTAATTATTTATCTACTGGCGACAAATTATGCATAACAATTCTTATATGTTATCTTATCTATAGTCCCCAGTAGGCAATAGCATGCCAATGTTTTTGTCCATGTTTCAAATTACAACACGATAATGTTGTTGAACTCAAGAACAGTTGTGCAAAAGGACAACAAGGAAACTTGTTAGGTTGCTTCATCAATCTCTTTCAACCAAGTTCTGAAATCCTAGCCTCATTTCAATGTCAATTGAAGAAGAGAAAAATCAAACCTGATCAATAGAGGAGCTGAAAATTTGTGATGTTCCTTTATCTACCATTCCCACTCCTCAGAAAATGTTACACAAAAATCATAATAATTATAAATATTGGACCCTTCATGTATGGTTCTCTCTAGGATCAAAATGGCATACCCAGAAACATATACACATATATGAAAACGTATATAAGATATTTGATTGGTGTATGTTCCTCATGCAGCCACATTGGTACATATAACACCAAGCGTAAAATAAGCTAAGGCTCGAAATCTCTCTTTCTGTACTAGCTTTAGCTCTTCAATAATGACTCCACGTGTTTCTTGAGCTGCCACCACTGTAGAAGGCATGTGTCACTTGTGATACACTGTGATCACTATCAGAAATTAAAGTGGCATACAAACATTCTACACATGCATCGTTTTGATGTGGCATAATTGGTTGGGATTGAATCGACCATGGTGTAGTTTGAACTTTGATGAGAAAACAGTTCCTTGTTTACATCAATATGGTATATAGGACAGGGCTTGTACACATTCATTAAAAAGGATAGGCACAGAAATACTGTCACACATATAAATGCTTGAGAGCAACTTGACACCACCATATCTGGACTTTCTCATTCACAAGTGATTCAATTCATAATTGCACATCCCATAACATAGTGAATGGTGAAAAGGGTAAAAAGTAGGAACCAGAATAATGAGTTTTTCATTATTGAGAATTGTTGTTCTGCTTTATAAGCTATAGAAATACAAACACTTTTATATAATTCATGATATTATTAGTTAGAATGTTACATTGTATGCAGTGTGAGATTAATTAAAAGTGGTTGGTGGGGGGATGGTAACAGTGATGGGTCATGGCATGTGCCCCAATTATGGTGGTCACACAATCACAGCATTCGCCGTCCTCAAGAGAACCCTCTCATTCTGCACAAAATATTAAATGATTAATGGTCCTGATTAGATTTGTGGAATTAATTTTATCCATCTTCTTCTGCATGAGAATATAAAATAGTAATAATGAAATGGTGGTTTGTGCTGCTAATCATGTGCGTTCTAATGGAAACAAAAGAAAGGGTGAAGGGAAGAAGACGATTGTATATTTATGTTAGTTTATGAGTGTTTGGTGCATAGACATGTCAGGTCAAGCAATTTGTTGAGTCCTATCATTGGCAACTCTGTCGTTTCTGAAGGGATCTCACACGGCAACCATGTCTTGGATGATTGGATTCTTATTCATATTCATTCAATCAATTCTCTTACTTTCACTCCTAATGCTGCCAAAATGTTTCAAACAACTTCTAACAAAACCACACTGTAAATTAATAACACAGCACAGATGGAGGAGTAAATAAAAGGAAGTAGATTTTGGTGTTCCCAATTGTCTCTAAAGAATAAACAATAAAAAGCCCTTAAGGGGTGGCAACATGCTTGATCCTCTCTCACTGCTACTTTCTGGGATGGCAGAGAAGTTTATTCAAATCTTCCAAACTTTCAATGCCGTTTAACTCCAAATTTTAAATAAAATCTTGGTCTTCAAAAACACAAAGTAAATAAAAATAATGAACCCCCTTCTGTTGTGGTGGGTCAATCGTATCCTTATGGGGCTGTCCAAATTTCTCGGGGAAAGATGATTCTTTAATTCTCTTCACATTTTAAATCATGTTATTGTGTGATAAAGAAAACAGGAAAATCAAAGATGAAATACCATTCTGACCACAACCATCAATTATAAATCCCTATGATCCCCAACTTATTCAAATTCATAGTAGGTTTCAATAGCTATTGTTTTCTCAACTTCATAATGCAAATGTTTATTAAGTACATTCATTATTCGGATAAAGTTTGAAATTTATGTGTCGGAAATAGATAAATAATATAGGTGGAGGTAGGTTTGGTGGTGACGTTGGAAACCATAGGATTTAATGGCGAGTCACAAAAGTTTGAATACCTAAAACGTTTAAAAAATTATGAAATGAATCTGTGATGAGGGATAAAGCTCTATGCAACTAACTACATTAAAAAAGTGGCCTCTCTTCTCTAAATTATCATCAGAGTTTGCTTAAGGAACGCATACATAACATGTCAACTTGTTCATTTTTATTCTTTCTATATACCTACCTATATTTTAAAACATGATTCATTCAATTCATTCACCTGTTTTAATTCTTCAAACTTTAATATTCATGCTTCTCAAAACTTAAGACATTAACTAAGATTATTATTCCTAGCTAGAATAAGAGATTTTAATTATTTTCATTCAATAACTTTTAATACTGTATTTTTCTATTAACATGTGATTTATGAACAAATAAACATGGTTGAATTTTATAATCATCGTCATTCAAGATGTGTATGTGTTTGAATTATTCCCTTAAAAAAATCACAAAAACCTGATGAACTGTTAAATATACCACAATGTAAAAATAAAGGAGTAAAAAATTCTTTGAATCTGTGTAGATTAGTCACTTTTAAATATATTTAACTAACACAAGCTTGTTAGCATTGAAAATACTGTTGTCCTTTTTAACCCTTCGTCCATAATAACATAACAGAAATTATAAAATCCAAGTGCAATTTTTTTTTATAATTATAATATTAGCACATCCTATTCATCGTGAAATATAATGATTAATATTGTCAGAAATTTTGAAGACGCAATATTTCCTTCCAATAATTTACTATCATCTAATTAAATATGTATCCACACGGAATACGGTTCTACTTAATCTTAGATAAAAGGTAAAAGAGAAGCATATATAATATATGAGAATTTAGAATCTCAAGTGTAGAATTTTAGACAATCCAAAAACTATTAATATATCATACAAAGCATATATATATATATATATATATATATAAAAGTCTGTTTTAAATAGGAAATATTAACTTTACCAAAACCTAACTAATAGGCATTAGCAAAGATTAAAATACATGAAAATATATTTTCCTAATCCAGAATAACACAACACCTAATCTCAACCAATTATCATGAACAAAGGAAACAATTAATAACGTGGACAGCTAGTAAATGTTCATGAAAAATGAGATTGAACATGTGAAAATGTTAAAGAAAAAAAAAACAAACATACTGGTCTGAAAGTTCATTTTATGAAAATCATTAAAAAAACGTCACAATTATTTATAATTGACTTTGTATGACTTGTCATTTCAAAGCAATCTCATGGTTATCATTAATTTTAAAAACAATATTTTTAATAATAATTAATTTTACAAAAGGCCAAAATAAGTCACTTCATCAAAATTTATTAAAATTATAGCTATTAATTATTTTAATTTTTATAATATAAAGTAGTTAATAATTAAAATTTTGATTATTAATTTTAAATATTAATTTAGAAATTATGTTTTCAATGATTTTGTAAATCTAATTATCCTAAAAATATTTATGGAAACAAATTCTTAATCAAACACCTTGAAAAATAATCAATTATGTTTAATTTTTCTTCTATGTTTTTCTTTCTTTTTAACGTCACTTGTGATATTACCATTTTTCAAGCATGTTCGCTTCATTTATATAAAAAGTTTTTCACCACAACTTTTTTTCAATTTTAAACTTTTCTTTTTGTGAATCTAAACTCAATTTTACTTTTGTTTTTCTTTCTTATGTTATCTCACTCTCTTGAGATACAAACCAGACAAAATATAGGAAATAAAGTATTATTTTAATATTAAAAACAGATTTTAATTCATGTTGACTGTTAAATTTAATTAAAAGTGATAAGTTTGGATTAAAACATATTTATCTTATGAATTGCAAAGAATATTTATATATAATTTTTTATCAATATTCATAAAATATTTATAAAACAATCTGGAAAAGTGATATTATATTTTTCAAGAATTAGTGAGAAAAAAAGTGAGGAAAAGGGTGATGTGAGTGGTGTACGACATAATGTTGACAGGTGAGTGAGTTCGCTAAACAACGAGAGTTGACTAACTGACACCGTCCTTTATGTGTGCATTTCTCAATGGTACGTAAATGACCTCCACTAACGGCGTCAAATCCCTGCTATTGCACTACTTTATTCAGTTTCTTCGATACTTGTGAAAGTAAAACACATTCTTAGAGATTTAATTCTTTCACTTTTTTTAATGAATTAAAAGAAAATCCAAAAAAATCTAAAATATGTTTTGTCCTTTATATCTTCAATTTCAACTACTGTAAAAACTTATATTCCACAAAAGTATTAAATTTAAAATTTATAAGAAAATTATATTATTAAACTTGTAACATATGTAACAATTTATATTTAATGTATATACACACATATTAATTTCAGACAACGTATGTATACTATTTATAGAAATATCTGTTTATTTATACTAAATTTTTATTTATTCTCTGTAAAATAGATAAATAAATTAAAGGAAAGAAACTAAACATAAATTACGATGTTTTTTTTATTTAGATAGAAGATGAAATAAAAAAATAAGAAAAAATTATTCTAAAATAATATTTTTAATAAGCAAATTAGCTTAGGAACAACTCAGATGTTAAGATTAAAATAAGTAAATATTATGTATTGTAAAATTCCGTTAATTTTAAATTTTATTAATATAATAATATTCTTAATATGATAAAAGATAAGTTTCAATAAGATTAGTTGGATTTATTAGGTCATTAATACAAATCATTTATAAATATATAATTTCATACATGAATTAGAAAATTTTACAATAAAAAATGTTAGAAATCATACATCAACTAAAAGATAAAAATATATCATAATATAAATTTTTAAACAATTTTAAAATTATATATATATATATATATATATATTATATCACAATTATTATACATGGTTTATTTCAAACAAGTGATGATACGCGTGTATTTATTTCAGACAATATTTTATACACACTGGTGTTTCAATCAGCAAGCTCGTATAAATTAATAAAATTATTCATAAACTACCTTAATCTCTTAATACTAGGTTGATGCTTGTGGATAATATTTTAGATAATGTGTTTATTTATAAAACTATGTATTTTAAAATTTGAGAGAATGAAGGGAAATTTTGAAGAGTAAAATATTGTTTGGAGTTTGGCAAACGAGTTTCTTTAAAATATCCTTCTCTGGCAATAATGGAGAGTTCGCAATCCGATTGAAAGGCTATGGTGATTGATGCAGTGCAATGATATTACAAGTATTTTGGTTTGGTTCAGCAAAATAATTGATGTGCTGATTTGAGAGTTTTCTATTCTAAGAAAAATCCACTTCATATGATTCTATTTGTTTCTCCATTTTAGAAAACGAAAAAAAGAGAATAAAGTTTTACGATGAAGAAGGGATAATTTGAGGCCACAGAAAAAAGGAACCAGTTTCTACACCTTAATGTATTTGTTACCTGACTAAGCCATCCATTTTACTTCTTTCTATGCTTATTAAGAAAAAACAAAGACACAGTTAAATTAATCTCAGTTGTTTCAGTATCTTTTTCAACTATATATATTTATTATTTATTTATTTTCACGTATTGTTTTTATGCAACTTATATCAATTAACCATTAGACAATGCAATACTATTGTGATTTTATATATATATATATATATATTAACAACTAAATTTATTGATAAAAATGGTTTTGATAATTAATATTTGGCCACCAAATTTTTTATGACATTTTAAAAAATGACGTGTGAATTATTTTATTACTAATCGTAGTTATTTTTTACATAAATATATATTATTGTGTATGATTTAAACATTCATAAATATATAATAAGTTTATTATATTTTAAATAGCATGCATAAATAATTGTTGTCACTTTATCAGTTTAGTTAAAGATATAAAATCTAGTTAAGATATCAATCTCATAGTGATATCTATAAAAAAAATAGTATACATGTTAAAATAAAATGAAAGATGGTGTATTCTAACTTTTTTATGTGTTAATTTTGGAACATTATGTACTTTATAAAAACTTTAAACTCTTAAATTTTACCTCTTAAAAGTTGTTCAAAGTTACATCTTACTAATTTAAGATTGATGTGATTTGATTTTTATTACTATGAAAGTTACTGTAGCTATGACTGAGAGTTCAGGAAAGAGCAAAGAAAAAAAAAAGTTGTTTCGTTTAATAAAAGATGAGTGAAAAGGAAAATTGAGTTTATAACATATTTAATTGATGTCATATAGTAAATTTAATTATATATTAATATTTTTACACATAATTTATTAAATAAATTTTAAATTAAAATAAAAATTATAATGAAACGTTAATAAAATATATTTAAAAATTCAAATATAACAAAATTTAAGTTAATTATTTTTATAATATGAAATATATTAATAAAGTTCAAATAACTTTAAAATGTTATGTTGAATAGTAATGCAGATTACTGGAGCCAACTCCGTGGGGAGTTTTGATATGTGACTGATAGCAAACAATATGTCAGGAATCTTTCGTTTTATTTCATATAATACTGAAACAAATATTGTTATGAATAGTAGTTCCACCATAGCCACTGCACATTCATAAATCAATTACCAATCACTTTTAACTGTTGGAATGATACAAATAACAATATAATACCCAACTCATTCATCTATAATTAATTTGCCTACACCTACACCCTTTAGATTAGACATCATGTTGCAGAACTGTAAAAGGTAAATACGAGTGATGACGAGGGGAAGGAGAAAGAATTTAAATTATAATAAATTCTAAATAAACTTTATGATGATAATCATCAGTAATGTTAATGTTGATCACAATTTTACAGGAAAATATGAGTAAGAACTTTACAATTTTAATGTATATAAGCAAAACAAGTGTGTATTTTCTTATTCGTGAGATGCCTTATTATTATTTAATTTTATCCAAACTATTTTTACCACACATAATCTTCATCAAATACTCTTTTTTAGTAGTAATTTTTTAAAATAATTTTGATATTTTAGTTATCAGTATTATAAGAATAATGATCTAGAATTTGTAAAATATTTTATTATTATAAATTGCAATTAAATTATAGAAATTATATTGAATGACACTTTTCAGTAAATATTTTTCACTTTTAATTTTTGAACTATAGATGGAATTAGATGTTGATGAAGGGTGTTTAAATAAATGCGTAGGACCTTGAGGTGAGTGAGAGTGAATTATGGTCTGTTTTGGCACCTAATTCTATCCACAGTACTTCCTTGGAAAGGTTTGATCTTATCTATGAAATGAGTGATAAACCAAGTGTGAAAGTAGTTATGCGTCATTAAGACATGCCCAATTTGCAAATCTCAACAATAACTTCTCTAAAATAACTTTCTGCCATAAGTGGTTGGAATCAGCCTACTCCACCATTATCCTCATCAATAACTCATTAAACCTTGGTGTAAAAAACAACACAGTGTGGATATAAATTTTAAACAACTATAATAAAACTCAACAAATTATCACAATTTATAATGAATAATGATTATTCATTCATTACTTTTCAAAACTCAACACACACTGCTACAAATACAAAATTTATTCTGTTAATCTCATTTATACTCTGAAGTATAAAATAGATGGAGGAAAAGAAAAGAAAATGTTTAATAGGAAAATAAAGAAGTGTTAAGAACGTTGGTGGTGGGTGAATGAGTAGAGAGTGTTTAGGTTGAGGATTTTCTTGGGATCGATGAAGAAATAAAAAAAAAAGAGAGAAAAACCGAACCAATGAATGTGCGTTATTGTATTGTATTGAATTGAATGAGTAGAGCCCAAATAATGCATTGTTATGGTAATTAATGAATTGCAGAGAGGGAATGACGAATTAACCCTTCTGCGGAGGAGGAGTGGTCTATGTCCTGAACATCACAATTTCCCACACCATTAATATGAATCGCCAACGAAATGGAGCCCACTCAGGACGAACCAGATGATAGGTATCAAACTTGGCTCAGCTACTTAATGCCCAATCAAACCTCTCTCTCTCTCACTGCTTCGTGCACATTTCAACCAACCAATAAATTTCTGTTACTACTATAAAAAAGTTAAAAAAATAAATAATTGGGGGGTTTGGTTCGTGGGAAAAAGAAAAAGTGACGAAGATTAAGGCGAAAGGGATGAATGAGAGTAACCATGAATGAAGGTCGAGAGAGAGAGAGATAGAGACGGTTCTGGACCTCACTGTTGCATGGGTCGGTCACCATAACGTGGGAATGAGACAGTGATACACAATTCCAAGGAGGGAAGCCGTTGACTTGTTACTGTAGTTAGCAACCTCCACTTGCCAGTTACACTTGTTAATCCCAAGACTCTCCCACTTTCACTTTACCCGGATAATAATATTCCCAACTATGCCCAAACCCTTCTCAGTTTCTACCATTTTACGTGCTTTTCACACCAGAGAGAGAAAGTGAGAGAGAGTTGAATTTAGAAGCAACACACAAGGCTTTTTCTATTGAGGGGGTCTGTTTTAGGCTCTCCAAACAGAAAAATAGAAAATTCACCTAGGTCAAGACATAGATAAATACATGGTGGTGAATGGAAATAGAAAGAAGGAAAAGAGGAACATGAAAAGGCTCTCTCAGTCTCATCCATTTCTTCTTCCTCTTTCTTCTTTTCTTATCCTCCTTTTCCCTTTCTAATCATCTTTCATGCGCAAAAGCGTCTGTCCTCTAAAACTACAATCCAATTCATCATCACCCAAATTCCTAAAGTCACTTTGAGAGGAGTGTGAGGATGGTTACTGGGTGGAGAAGAGCTTTCTGCACATCCATCCCCAAAGATAGAGAACCCAAAGTCTTAACTGAGACCAAACAACATTACCAGAACAATAACAACGACACCAATCACACTCCCAAAAGCTCTTCCAAGTTCGGATTTTTCTCAAACCCATCAACTCCCCGCTGCGAATCTCAGCCGCCACCCACCCCTACCCTCCGGTGTCGAACCACGTGTTCAGTCCCTAACAGCCCAAAACTTCAATGCAAAACCCCTAGGTTGTTCCATAACTCAAATCCCTCATCCCCCAAGTCACCATCCAGCTTCTCACTTTTCAAAGCCACTCTACGCCTATCCAAAGTAAGCAACAAAATACATATACCGACTTTGGTTTCTTCTTTTTAGCTTTATCGTCTCAAACGCGATTCCTTTATTCTTATCTAGTTTCATAAACCCAACGAATCATGTTATCCTTGTTAATCACCGCTAACGGTTGAATTTCAATGCTTTCTCTTTTGCAGAGTCGATGTGGAATCTGTATGCAGAGTGTGAGGAGTGGGCAGGGAACTGCAATTTTCACAGCGGAATGCTCTCACACGTTCCACTTCCCTTGCATAGTGAAGAAGCACCCGATCCTAACGTGCCCCGTTTGCAGCACTAGCTGGAAGGAACTTCCGGTGCTCTCCATCCACCACAACGACGATAACAACAAGAAAACCTTCAAAGTTTACAACGATGACGAACCTCTCATGTCTCCTACTTCACTCTCTCGCTTCAACCCCATTCCCGAGTCCGATAACGAGGAGGAAGAAGACAACAAAACCGAATTTCAAGGCTTCAGCGTTACGCCGCTTCCCAATTTACCTTCCTCGCCGGTAATAAGGAGGAACCTCGAGCTATCATTGCTGCCGGAGGCAGCCATTGTCGCTGCCAACCGAAACTACGAGACCTACGTCGTCGTTTTGAAGCTGAAGCCGCATCACGCTCCGAAACCGCCTCATCGCGCTCCAATTGATCTCGTCGCCGTGCTCGACGTAGGCGGTGCCATGTCCGGCAACAAACTCCGCCTAATGAAAAACTCCATGCGACAAATGATCTCATCGCTCCGCCCAACCGATCGTCTCTCAATCGTCGCATTCTCCGCCGGATCCAAGCGGTTGCTTCCGCTGCGGCGAATGACCGGCGGTGGCCAGAGATCAGCGCGTCGGATTGTCGACGCGCTCGCCGCAATCGACCAGTCCCGAGAAGGAACTCCGGTGAAGATCGACGCCGTCAAGAAGGCAGCAAAGGTGCTAGAGGACCGCCGCGAGAAGAACGGCGTCGCGAGCATCATCGTACTATCCGATATCCCCGAATCACGTGCCGGAAACAGTATTCACAGACCCTCGCTGGTGTCCACCACGCGCCTCTCGCACCTCGAAGTACCTGTCCACGCGGTGCGCTTGGGGGAGTCTCCCCACGCGCTCTCCGACGACGCGTTCGCGAAATTCTTGTGTGGTTTGTTGAGCGTGGTTGCTCAGGACGTTAGGATTCAGTTAGAGGTGGTATCGCGATCGCGCGCCGTGGAGATCGCTGGCGTGTACTCATTAGCGGGTCGACCCGTTTCGCTCGGTTCGGGTTGGATCCGAATTGGGGATCTCTACGCGGAGGAGGAGAGGGAATTGTTAGTGGAACTGAAAGTGCCTGCAGCCTCCGCTGGGTCCCACCACGTTCTTACCGTACGATCCTCCTATCGGGACCCCCTCACTGGAGAGTCTTTAAATCCCGTTGAGCAGGCAATGCTCGTTCCTCGTCCCCACACCGTACGATCCTCCTGCCCCAAGATCGAACGCTTACGAAACCTCCACGTCACCGCGAGAGCCGTAGCCGAGTCGACCCGGCTCGCTGAACACAACGATCTCTCTGGGGCTTATCACCTGCTCTCCTCGGCTCGAGCCCTTCTAATTCAATGCAATAAGCCGGATGAGGAGTTACTGCGCTGGCTCGAAGCCGAGCAAGCGGAGCTTCAGCGGCGCAGACAGAGGCCAACGCGTGGGAACAGTCGCGCCGAAGAAAAGGTGGAGCCGCTGACGCCGACTTCGGCTTGGCGAGCCGCTGAGAGACTGGCTAAAGTTGCTATTATGAGGAAGTCTATGAACAGAGTTAGCGACTTGCATGGATTTGAGAATGCTAGATTTTAGTTGTAATTTTGATTTGAATTTTTTAATATAATATTGTGCATAGATAAAAAGAATATTAATAGAGAATTGTTTGTTAAAGATGGAAATGATAATAGGGACAAGCGGTAGCAGACGGGTAGAGGCTTTCTGGGTAAGAATAGATGCGATGGTGATGGTGATGGCAAACTGAACCCACTTCACTTCTCTTCTGTCCTTCTTCTTTCCCTTTTCACTTTCATCTATGCAAATAATCACGTCCTTCCAAACACTATCCACCCATTAATAATTTTCCTTAATTATTTCTTCTCAAAACACCAATTAATAATACACAGTTGGTGGGTCTAATCAACCGAATGCGTTAAAATGAATAGTACAGTTTGTTTGGTTGCATGAGCTGTTAGGTGTATTAATAAGGCTATAGAAGCACAAGTTTGGGGCCCTGAACTCGTTACTGGTTAGATATCCAGACAATGGATAATGCCATGCAAGTGCTTCCCTATTACTTAACTTGCCATTATTTGGGGTATGTCTGCTTTCTAAATTCTATCCAAACCCAATGCATGTGCCACCTTATTCGCTAACCTCACACTCTATGGAATCTTTACTCTTGCTCCAGTACTTTTCCCAAAATTCTTTCTCCAAAAAATATCTCATATAACTTGCTCAAAACTTCTTCAACTAATTTATCAAGTTAGAAAAGTTTGATAAAAGACACAATTCAAATTTGATAAAATCTGTACAATTCTTAAAAGATGATTTAAGTCTAATTTCATTTAAAAAAAAAACTATTTATAAGATAAAGATCATCCTCATCTATTCTTATCTAAAGTTGATATATAATTTTCAATACATTTTCCACGTTTACACATTTACCCCATATGCGTGAATAGGTAAAGATCGTTTAACTCAATGATAATTTTTGTTTACATTATCATCTAATTATCTGATTACAAGTTTTCTGCATGATGAGTTTGTTAATCTTTTAATAACTATCTTAATATTACACTAAAAGTAGGTTTTACTTTATTGATAATGTAAAATCTTTTACACTAACTATGACTATATGTATGTTATAACTTAAGAACACGTTCAATTTGACATTTTAGAAAAAAAAAATCAAAATTTGGATTAAAAGAAACAAATATTCTAAGATCTCAAATGATCTAATTGAAATAATTTGTGAAACATATTGCGGATGAATGAAAACCCTGTCTGGAATTACCGTGGTGCTCTCATATGCAGCGCACTAGCTGGTGGGGTTTTGCTTCCATGGTGCCAAACAAGTACTTCCAATATGCAAAGTTATGTTTTGCAAGTAGGATCATGACGCTGCCATGCCAAACAAGCACTTCCAAGATCAAAAGTTATGGTGCACGACTATGCTCACGACGTGTGGGAGAGAGTAATTGCATATTTTTCCAATCCTTGAAAAGGAAATACATGAAGGCCTTGTTTCAGGAATAATGAACTCAAATCTTTGAACCTTATTTGTAATATGTACTAAAATAAATAGTTAAAGAAACTACACATCTTTAGGTACTTTCAAATTCTTGGAAGGAGTTATTGAAGTTAGAATTTGTATGTATTGTATATTTTCTTTCAACTTTTTATTTTATAGGAAGTGTGGATTTCTGAGTTTGCTTGCATGTACCATATAACTTTAGAATGAAAATGGATTGTGGGTTATCTAGTTTGGCTTGTTGTGAGGAGTGGCACGTGTAAGAACTTTATCTTTTTTTGAAGAAAAGGAAGGAAGAATAGAAACAGACAAATCATAAGATGGTGCGTCAAATCATGAATGCTATTCTGTCAGCAACGAATTTATGTTGGTGAATTGATATGCGATTTTTGGGATCCTAGATCTGTGTGCTTGCCAACCCCATCCCAAACTAGCTTAGCCACGGCCAAAAAAAGTAAGCTTATTATATCTTTTCCAAACAAAAACAACTATTCATCTTAATTTCATTAATATTTCTTCACCATCTTTTCCTTCAAACTTCCTCATCTAGTCCAAATGTTTCCTCTCTTCTCTTCTATCTCCATATCACCATTTTTCTAAGGGATGTTTGAAGTTGATAGTAAAAATTAAAATACATTTTATGCATAACTCTTCTATGTTCGAGTCTTCGAGTCTGACACCATCACACTCAAAGAAGATTAATAAGATTAATGATCAAACATTAGGTAATACATTTTTAATTACAATTCATATTTTTAATCCGGTCCAAAAACAATAGACCCATAGTAATCATATAAATAGGCACAGATTCCAAGAATCATGTAAGTCATCATTCAGTACTAAATACATCAAGTGTTGGATATCGAAATCACATTTAAGCGTTGAATTGCATTTTACAGGTTCTATTTGAGTCCATAATTCACAGAGACGAGAAATAAAAAGGTGGGAAGAAACGAGAGATTCATTCGAAAAAAAAAAAAGGTAAATTGACCAACCGAAAAGAAAGACAATCATTAGATTTTAACCATATTCCATCAAACTCTTCCTTTTTAATATATACTTTTTTGGTTGTGAAATAAAAGTTTGCATCTTAACTATACTTGAATAAGGTGGCTGCATGGGTTCAATAATTGGACCCACGGATTATTAATTAATATGATAACGAACATTTTCCCTTAACCCTAAGCATTTACTTGAAGGTAAAAACTTTGCATTTAAACACATCAATCTCGATCCTTATCTTAACGAATATATTTATCCTATATAGTTTTTATTATAACATATCCTATAATAACTGAATTCTAGTTGATGGTGATGGGTACGAGTTGTCTCAAAGTTGTAAAAGATGTGGAGAAAGAGGTTTTGGCCTTTAGGCAAAACATGAAGCCTAAATCTGTGTGAAAGAGAGAAAATAGAGAATGAGAAATTGAGCATGAACAGAGGTCCTCTTCAATGCACTTGCTAATAATTCTAGTCTTTTGGTTGGACCAGTGGTCGTTCCTCTCACTTTTGGAGGATACTGAGGAATTCCTTAATTTGCGCACACTTTTAGAACCCTTTTTAAGTGGTGCTCATGAGTGCTTCCCGTTACTTGTTACTTTAATCTCTGCTCCTTAATTTTCTATTATGTAAATCCCAAAAAGGGCACATTCTTAGTTTCTACATCTAACCATACAATGAACAAGTAACGTTGGGATAAGCTCTTTCTTGCTCACCAATAATCGAATTTGCATGGGTTTACTTTTGGAGGCCAAATCCTGTTCAGCCTGTGAGATCCAAAACAAGGAGAAGCTGCCCTAACATTGCTTCTGCCAAATGCATCTCAAATTTTCAAGACCAAACTTTGCATGCAAGTAGTTCAGCATGAGGGGCTATTTGATGGTGTCTTCAAATATATGCTACTTTTTTTTAAGTTTATTTCTTCTATGTTTTAACATTCCTTGTCATGATTGTTTCTTATATGCACTTTCCTTTTGACATAAAATAAAGGATATGGAAATAGTGTATGAAAAAAGACAAATTTGCTATAAAGTATGAAAGGGATTGGGGAAAACCGACAAACACACTACTAATAGCAATGCCGAACGTGATTGGTCACGCTTCTTTTCTCTCTTAACTTTTTTTATTTTACTATTTTCTCGCTAAAATGTTGCTTTTGCTAACAACAAAGCTGAGTTTGTAGGGAAGAATTTGGATCAATTTTCACATAACACATCTTTTGAAAAGGGGCAAGAAATCTTTGGTGTGATTAAGTCTTCAAATCAGAATTACTCTCGTAGTTTACCTAAAAGGTTAGAGTTTGTAAAGATACTTTAAGGCCTCACTGAGAGTCAAAGATCATAATTACAATGGTTAGGAAAAAGGTCTTTTTGCTAAAATTTATAGTGAAACTCTTTCTTTGGTAATTGGATATGAATTACCAGTCCAGAAAAAGGTTGTTTCTCCCTATACTCCAATAAATGACTTCCTACACCCCATCATTCTCAGAAAATACCATTTTACCCATTTAAAAATGACTTTCGGATTATTCTTTTTGGAATATTTCTGGAACACATGTTATAAATTCTAGATTTACCATTCTGGAAATTAAAAAAAAATGTATTCTAGAAAGAATATTCCTTAATGATTTTTTGCCTTCCAGATTTCCTATTCTGGAAAAATATTTTCCTTACGAAATCCCTATTCCAGAAATATTTTACCCTTATTTCGAAATCATTCAAAGTTATCAAGGATAATTCTGGTATTACATAAAATTTAAGGGTGCAGGAAGAAATACCTCAAAAAAATAGTTATGTTTTTTGGTTGACCCAGAGTCTCCAGACCACACACATACCCGTGAACAATTCGACCAATGGGCCATTTGTTCAGTTTGTCAGACCCAGGTCAAAGCTCAATCGTTTTGGACCCAAAACACAATCAGTTGCTAACTTAGGGAGTTGGATTCTGCACCCCATGTTTTCAATCGTGCACCCTTGTATGGTGGTAAAATAACAAAACTGTTCCTGAAAAAATGCATTTTATATTGTATTGGAATGTATTTTCTATATTTAAAAATATCTTTCAGAATCTATTTTATATGTTAGAACGTACATTTCAGAATGTACATTTCAATATACAAAATTATGTATTTCGGATTTTATATTTCAAAATACAAAATAAAGAATACATTCTAAAATATATATTCTCTAATACAAATTTTATATTTTGAAATGTAGATTTTAAAATATTAATTTTGTATTTTAAAATGTATTTTTCAGAATAAAAAATATATTTAATATCATACATTAATTATATTTTGGATTTTACGTTTCAGAATAAAAGATTGGTATTACAAAATACACAATCCAAAATACAAAATTATTACTTTTAATATTTTGGAATATACCATCTAAAAAATCACTACAATCTAAAACTGAAACTGCAAAAATATCACTGAATTTTGTTTTCAAACAGATTTAGAATTTTAATTTTGTGGGGCTGCAGCTTGAAAGTGTATGCGGGTGCAAAAATGTAATATCCTAACTTGAGTTTAGATATTTGTTTGGACTAATCTTAACTCGCATTAGGGTGCAACTTGGGTCCTTTCGTAGTCCAATAAAAATTATTTGATTAACACTAACTAATATGATTGCAAAATTATCTTGTTATATATTATCTTAATAAAAGATGGGTTTTTAAATTATTATAGTTTTGAAAAATATCGTTTTTTATTAGAAAATTGTATTTGCAAATTGGTGATGTTACCATGCATGTTGATTACATTGAATGAAAAAGGTGACCATTCTTACGCTTTGAATGAGCATATTGCATTTTCACGGGTATCTAACAACCAAGTTGAGAGTTTACTTTTTCTTTCTTCACGCCCTAACTTATCAATAATTTGGTCCACATTAAATGAATAAATAAAATATTTTATATTATCTTTAGACGAAGTAATTGATAGCAGTCAAAACACATACACAAACCAAACCAGATTTACCAAATATATGAGCTTGATAATGGTTATGTTAAATATTTTTATAATTAATAAATTCAAATATTAAATATTTGTCAATAAACACAAAATAGTTAATATATTCCTATTTAATGATTAACAGAATTGATAACAATATAGTTAGTTTATATTTTACATATGCAAATGGCACAAAACACTTGCTGAGACATGTTAAGTAAATAATGTTTTTCTACTTGCTAATGAACATTCACACGTAGTGAGAAAGAAAATAAAATGAAAAAACAGCTTGAGAAATAACAAATGTAGTATACCTTCATATAACAAGTTTCGTTTCATTGCGTTGTAAATTCTTTCAATTAAAATAATTTTTTATTATTTTTAATGCATAGCTAAATAAAACAAAAATGTGCGAAAAGGGATTTGACTTGTGAAAGTGAGCAGATATTACTTTGGAAAGTAAAATAAATAATCGTAATTGTTAGATAGAAAATCAAAATAGGAGTATATATGCATCATAAGTTATAGATGTATTAGTATAATAATTAGTTTTTCAATTAATAAATGAAATTAATTATTTATTGTCTTTACTTATTTTAAGTCAATCAAATGTTTTCCGTGAAAAAATTATACTTTATTGATTAAGTTGTTGAATTGGCAATAAACATAGTGTTTGGCATATAGTTATAGCATGTTGTAACAAAAATAAGATCTAGCTGTTCAACATTATTTAATTTTGTGATATTTAGTATTTAATAAATAGTCTCGACTATTAAGTCTTCTCCATTTTTTTATGTAATGTTGTTAACATATAATACTATAAAAAAATATTGATTAAAAAATAACAAAAATACTCTGAGAATTAAATTAATATATATTTATTAAATGTTATGTATAAAAAAATATTATTTTCTTAAAATATCAAGTTGAATACGGGTCAAATTTGAAGCTAAACATTTGTTTAACTTGCATTTTCTTGACTTGTACGAATTAAAAAAATCACCGTCGCTACTAAGTTAAAAAATTGACCGTTGACATTACATTAAAAAGACTGATGATAAATATTAAGTACTAAACGTTTGAACCAGTAAAATATAAATAATAACAAAATTCAAAATAAGAATCTTCACTTTTTTTTTTTTGGAGAGTCCATGATGTTTGTTTGACAATTTCGAAGGTGGTTTCAAATTGGACACGCCAATGTAAACATGAAAAATTTAATGTAAAGGGAAATTATGGGATGTTCTTATATTGTTGGGTATGTGAAAATGTGGACATATGTTATAAAAGACTAAGGTATATCTCATTGTGTGATTAAGTCGCATTTAAGTGCACTTATGTGGAATTTTGAATGGTTAAAATGCTACAGTCTTCTTCAGCCAAATGGAGGGACCAAACTACAAATTTTGAATGATCAAAGTCCTATTTATTAAAATTAAAATTAACTTCTTTTTACACACTCCATAACAATTCCAGTCTAAATTAATTAAATCAAGTTTATTCATTAAATATAATCTTCCATATAATTATATTCTCGGCTAGAAAATTATTAAACATAAATCAATTTCAGATCTTCAAAATAATTAGTTGATATATAAATTAAATTAAATACTATTTTAAAGACTAAAAAGATTATTAATTTTTATTATTGATAAATAGTTTTTAAATTAATATCTAATTAGCTATCAAAGTTTTAACTACTAATTATTTAGATTCTAAATTTGGTAGCTAATTAAATATTAATTTAGAAACTATTTATCAATAATAGAAATTAATTTAGAAACTAATCATTTTATTAATCTCTCTAATTTAGCAAATTAGTTATTTTTTGTCTATAAAATTGGTTTGTATTTAATGTTTTTCTTGTAGTGGTTGAAATAATTGACTTTATATTTATAATATTTTTTTTTTGGTTTTGGTTGAGATAGGTATAGTTGTTTTTATTGGAATATACTATATCTTTTAATTAAAAAAATAATGTTGTTCATCACATAAATCATTATTTATTTTTTAAAAAACTATTAGATTGGATTTTAGAGCTACTAAGCTTTAGGTATCTGCGGCAAATCTCAATAAATAATGCGTTTGGTTGTTTTTTTTTTTATCAGCAAATAATTAATTTAAATTAAGGGGATACAAGAGGGGTATCCCAACCCTTTTACAAAATCCAAACCCTATTTGACTTCACACGCACGGATATCGCCTATTCACCGACCGGCGTTTGATTGCTTTTTACTTTGGAAAAGTTATCATCTATTTTCATTTTTAAGAAAATAACATAAAAATCAAAATAAATCACAATAATACAAAAGTACATGTACATAGAAAACATATCAATGTTCATATTACTAAAAAAATAATTAAAAAAAAATATAAATTTCAACGAGAATAAGTAATACCACTACAAGATAAAAACTCAATTTATCAATGGAAAAATATATCTTTGGATAAATTCATAGATACTTCAACATACTTATTTTTTAATTTTTATTTATTTATTTTTAATTATTATTTATAAATAAAGTTAGATCTAAAGTGTTTGAAACCAAATTTCTTAAAGAATGATTTAACCATTATACTAAAAAGTTTTGTTGTTATAGGATTATATTAATATAATTAATAATATAAAAATTATTAATATTATTCATATATTTAATATCATTAATATTATTAATATTGTTAATATTATTATAATTTAAATTAATAACATTATTAATTATTATGATAATGTTATTAATATTATTAGTATTATTAAATTATTTAATATTACTAATATTATTAAAATTATTAAATATTACTAAAATTATTAAATATTATTAATATTATTAAATATTATT
>Ga0123342_1001943_pt1 | contig 34659 bp, 13 predicted proteins | sample Turbeawhitnodule_FD_89960 | JGI IMG/M metagenome (GOLD analysis project Ga0123342, IMG submission 89960) | Root nodule microbial communities of legume samples collected from Mexico - Turtle bean Mexico white nodule | ecosystem: Host-associated > Plants > Roots > Nodule | place: Mexico: Nepantla... | reverse complement strand
TTGGATGAACCTTATATCAATGATAGCTCTCTCATCTTGGATATTCATTTATGAGTGTGTCTACATTCCCCTTGTGGGAAAGCTTAGTATAAAGACTCCAAGATTGGCAACGAAGCAAAGAATCAGAATTGGGATTTTGTTGTCCATCTTATGCATGTTGGTCGCAGCAATTGTTGAAAAGAAACGTCGTGACTCAGCTTTGAAACATGGTTTGTTTATTTCACCAGTAAGCTTTGCATGGTTGTTGCCTCAGTTTGCATTATCAGGTCTGAATGAAGCCTTTGCTGCTGTCTCTATAATGGAGTTCTTGACCTTGAAAATGCCAGAGAGCATGAGGACTGTTGCTGGGGCAGTCTTCTTTCTGAGCTTGTCCATTGCAAACTACATGGGGTCCTTGATTGTCAATATTGTCCATAAAATTTCATCTGTCAATGGAAAAACATCATGGATAGGGGGTCATGATTTAAATCAGAATAGGCTTGACTGCTACTATTATGTCATTGCTGCATTGGGAGGTTTGAATTTTATCTACTTCAATTTCTTTGCATGCCGTCATTGTGACATTGACAATTTCAAAACAGAGGCACAACAACAACATTCAAATGTTGCGGGAGAATCAACTGAACCAAATGATGAGGAGAAGGTCTTGGATATAACAGGCACCACAAAAACCGCAACATGACCATATTCTCCACTTCTTGGAGTTCAAAATAAAAGAATTCAATTTCTTCGGTGCTGTATATTCGTTTCCTAGATTTTTTTCTCTTTAGACAAACTTAATGTACTTAAGTTTTGATGTGGCTTTTTATCTTTTACTTTTTATGCTTCTGTCTCCGACACATTGTAATTTAATAATAGTTTAGATTTTTCAAATCAAAATTTTCCTCATAAAGTTTTATTCTTTCACATCTATATAGATACAATCTCTTTCTTTCACAAATTTAAGTATCTTTCGATTTTAGTTTAACTCTGATATATATATATATATATATATATATATATATATTTATTTTTATTTTTAAATTTATTTATTTATTTTCTTGTCCCTGATTTAGTGACAAACATGTCATTTTTGTTTATTCACATTTTCCCATTGTGTACTCTCAATCCATTTTTACAATAGCATTTCAACTTATCCTACTTCAAAGCAATTTAATGATGTAATAGTATCGTAAGTCTTCTGAGATGTTTGGACTAAGAAAGATCTCTTTATCACTGTAATTAAATTATGCACCATTTTATTGTTTTAGATTAAAATCACTTGTTTTTACTTTATATTTGTATTTATCTTTCCAATTATTTTTTACTGTATCAATTAATATAGCACATAAACATTAAATGATATTAAAAATAGATATTTTTTAATACATGTTGTTTTCGTTAGCTTATTTAAGACTTTTTTTCTAACATTATAAATATTTTGAAGGCGAGTCTATGACTACAAGACTTATCCATGTAAACAAAAATTAATGCCTATTTAATATGTCTTTAGTTATCTAAATTATTATTTAGTTTTTAAATCATTTATGGTATATTTTTGTTTCGTAGTTCCTATAATGGATAGAAATCAAAAACTTTATATCAATAAGTAGTAAGTTGTGTTTTTAGTGCGCGACTTTATATAAAAAAATCATATTTCAGTTTTAGAATTTGAAATAAGAAAAATTGTGTGACGGTCATGTGACTATAGTGCAAAATTGTTAATGAAAAAAAAAAGTTGTTTTCACTTAATACAATCTTAATTAGTATATAATTATGTTTTACTTCAACAAATATATTTTTTTATATGAAAGATGTCTTTTGTGATTTTTTTTAATGCTACAAGTGATATGACATATTTAAGGGTGCTGCCCAAAGGAAGTTAATTAGGGGTAATGTAATTATATAACATTATTGATATATTATAATATATCAAATGGGTTATATAATATATTATAGTATAGATAAAAACATTTTTCTATTCATCTCTCTATTTTGGATTTTAAAACTTATTTAAATACTTAGTATTGTGTTTAGGAGTATGATAGATTGAAACTATAATTCTTAAATTTAGAGAAAATATTAATTAGTTATTTTCAGTTTTTTTAACATATGATCTAATTCTTTATATTTTTTTAATAATATTTTTTTTATGTTATAATAGACAATTATTATTACTTTGAAATATCGGTCTAATTAATTCATATATTAGAATGGTGAAGATAGTGATGTGTAGAAAACCTCACCAAAAGTCCCACATAGGATGAATGACTGATACCCTTTTTCACCCCAGACATCCACAAACATTCAACACTTGCAGCTCTCGATTTCAAAAAATGTGTTGAGAACGATAGAACTTTCAAAAGTCAATGAATTATAACCGTGCAAAGCAAAGATGTGGGTACCATCAATAATCATTGTTTTCTTCTTTATCACAAACTAAGACTCAATTTAATATAAGAGAGATCACAATAACTAATGGAAAATATTTGAATATGATGAAAATAATCTATATAAAAGACTTTATATTAATTTTAAATTAAAATTGTAATACAATATATATAATTCGTTTTTGTCCAATATGAAATTTTTAATTTCACAATAATTTCTCGTTATTTAAAATTACTTCGCTTCACAACTAAATATATTATTATTTTAATTATATTTAATATATATTATCATATAAGTGTAAAGTAGAAGTATTTTGTTTTATATAGTCTCAAACAATTATTCTTCTATTCTAATATAGTTTCATATTTCTCAAGACAAAAAAAATCATTAATGTTTTGACAAAATTTTTTTACTAATATTTTGTTTGAATTAAGATATGTATTTGAGAGAAAAAAAATATTGATTTGAAAGGAAAGAGAGTGAAAAGTAGGGTTATTTAGATTAATAAAAGAAAGTGAAAAACTGAGAAGAATAAAGATAAAATTTATAAAAACTTGTGAATGATGTAATGAGTGTGATTATTAAATTTTTTAATTGATGAAATTATAAAATTATAATTTTATTTTTATAATTAAAATTAATTTAAGATGAAATATAATTGATTATTTGTACATGGAAACAGCTTCTAATTAAAATATCATTTCTATTATGGTTCATGAACTTATTTTGAAATAAAATACGATTTAACTAACACTTTGAATACATACAAAATTGTTGAAAATAATTTTTTAATAAAATTAAATAAAATTTTAATGAAAATAATTATAAATTTTGTAAAACTTAATAAATAATCAGAAAACTGGTGTAAAAATTCAAATCTAGTGAATATTAAACATAAAATAGTACAATAAAATATGATAGAAAAAAAAAGAATTAAATTACAAGGATAAAACATAGAAAACACTAACATGTCATAAGAACAATTTAATGCAACCAATAAATATAAAAATGTATAAAAAATATTTTCACAAAATAAAATAAAATAAGATTATTATTTTTGTATTTTTTTAATTATAGAATTATTACTATTTATAAAATTATTATAGATTATTGTTTTATTATTATTATTATTATATTATATGATCAATTATATATATTAATTCATTTAATTTTTTCAAGCATAACCAATTATAAAATTCCAAAACTGCTATAACTATTATCATGTAATAAAAGTCAAGAACAATTTAATCTTTTTCTTACGTCTTTTTTTCAAATTTTGTTTTCATTTAAGAGACCCTCTCTAAATTTTTTTCTCGTACATCCACACTTGCATCTTCTCATTAATAAATTACAAACACTTAGACCCTCAAATCCATCAGCAAAGACACCTTACAGGAATTAAAGTTTAAAAATCACTTTTCCATAATATGTTGACACAAATTTCCTCCACTAACGTTAAAAAAAGTTATTATCTTATTATAATATAATATTTTATTCCAAAAATATAATAAAATAATTGTTTTTAACAATTAGAATGTTAAAGGAAACTTTATTCCTTTTTCAGACCCTACAATTTATAGTTAAAGAGTTGAATAAATTAATAAGTTGGCTAAAAGTAGTGAATTGAGGATAGTGTAGGAAATAAAAGTTAGTGGTGGTGGATATGAAGGGGTATGAGGCCAAAGTCCCTGAACATAGTGCAGTGATATTTTCTTCAACTTTCCCTTTTCTTCAAACAAACCTCATTCCAATTACCAGTCAGATCCAGAACACTCTTTAGCCAAACTTATTTTCTTTTCTGCCAAATCCTTCTTTTCCACTCACGTGATTTAATGGGGACTACTTCCACAACCATTTTTTTTATCTTCTTTCTCAAACACTTCTGTAAGAAGCATCTTTTTAAAATGATAGTTTCACAATTATAAGAAAAAATACAATATAATTAAGTTGTCTCAAGATGGAATAATTCTTTAATAATAGACACTTTTTTAATTTTATTTCCCTATGCAAATCAAAAACCCATGAAAAGATTGAAAAAAAAGTTGCGACTTTGAAAATTAAAAGTGACAAATAAAAATAGAAAAAAGACATATTTTTCCTCAAAAGCAGCTCATAAAGTGTTGTTCCATTTTCCTTCATGTGGAACCATGGAGAACGACCCCATCAACGAGTCCATTAATGAGTCAACCCATAACATGTATAACATTGTTTCTATTAGGCCATGAGGAGAGAGAAGGTGTGGCTTTTGGGACATTGGATTGATAAATTTAAATCTTCATTTCTTTTGGATAAGGAAAGGTTGATACCTTTTAAGTGGTTCCAATGAAAAAAACGTACGTGACTGTTACTCTTATTGAGGACTTTTTTGTTTCTTAATTGCTCATGCAATTGTAAGAGAAAAAAACACTTTTATTTTGAAATGGGAACTTAAGACATGTAGTTTGACTAAAGTGTGAAAAGATAGCTGTGTGAAAAGGGATAAGATTTTTTATTTATTTATTAGCAAATGGGATTCGTATTTCAACGGAACAATTATTGTTACACAGTGAAATGAGTGGGGTAAAGAATTCTTCTACACAAGTTTAATTGAATGATTATCCAGTAACCAGCTAGCAATCGTGATCCACTGGGAATAACTAAAAAAATGGCTTTCAAACGTTGCTTCTGGACTATCTTCTGTCTTGCATGTTTCCTAGACTAGTCAAATTATGTAAATATACCACTCAAGCATCAAATATTCTAATTAATTTAATATTTATGGACTAATTTCTTTCAAACCATTAATGGAGATTTTTATGTAAATCAACCAAAATCTAACACTAAGCATGTGTCCAAAAGAGCAGTGCTTTCATTTTTTTTTTATCTTTAATCCAAATAACTTCCTTTCTACAATTTTATTTTATCTTTTTTACTTTCTCACCTTTTATTTACATTTTATCTATCTATCAAACAGATCATTGGAGAATTACTTAGTCTAATTTATGTAATGTTCTTACTTTAATTACTATTTAAGAGAAAAAGTTAATACTGAATTCAAAATAAAATAAATGGTTTATGCTGTAAGGAGAAGTGTTAGTATTAATTATATAAAAGAAACAGTATTAAATTATACGTGGAATTTATATAGTTTTATGTGTGTTAATAAAGGTAAAATGTTGAAAAAGTTCGTTGATGTCGGCATTTTTGTGCGTGAATTATCTGTGCCAAAAATGAGGTAATTTTTCCATCCACTTATTTTGTTGAGTATAAGCCGATGAACAAGGAAATAGGCTCACACTATAAATTCATAATACCAGGAGGGTGAAGAATGGAACAAGGTTGATGAATACTAGAGAGGTGTTGAGAAAATTTTAACAACTATTTGTTTCCTCTCTTAACCTGAGTGATGAACCTTGTTGGGAAAAGAGACTCAGGTCCAGAGATTATGGAGAAAAATGAGGCAGAAGAGGAGCCAAAGATTAACTACAGAGGGTGGAAAGTGATGCCCCTTATCATTGGTAACTATCTCTAAATTTGTATATGCTTTTTATATGATTCCTTATTACTCTTCATCTCACTTTCACATCATGCAGGGAATGAAACTTTTGAGAAGCTAGGAACCATTGGTACCTTAGCCAATCTCTTGGTTTATCTCACAACTGTTTTCAACTTGGACAGTATAACGGCCACAAATATTATCAACATCTTCAACGGCAGTGCCAGTTTATCCACCGTGGTTGGGGCTTTTCTCTGTGACACCTATTTTGGCCGCTACAGCACTCTCGGATTCTGCACAGTTTCTTCCTTTCTGGTCTCAATCTCCATCTTCACCGCATTCATGCCTTCAAAATAATAATCACTGCTTTTCTCTACTAACTTCTAAAACAGTTTTGAGAAAAAAGTACTTTTGTAAGTTTAGGTGATATGAAACATGTAACCACACCAACCTAGACCTGTTAGAATCCATCTACTGGGAGGGATATTTAATACAATCCACCTAGTGGAGAGTTTTAAGGGTTTGTATCAAACATAGGTTCAAATCTTTATTATATATTGACACATATTTTATAAGAGTTGCTTTTTGAAAAGTAGAACATACCTAAAGTGACTTTGAAAATATTATTATTCTTTCTGTTGTTGTTTATAAGAATCAGTGATCTAATATATTATAATTAAGTTTGATGATACTAATATTTAATGTGATTACTGTGATTGGTTATTGAACAGGGGTTACTTGTTATTCAACTAACAGCATGGATTAAGGAAATGCATCCACCTAGCTGTGGAAAAGAGAACAGCACATGCACAGGACCAAGCACAGGGCAGATGGCATTTCTGCTGTGTGGATTTGGACTTCTAATTGTGGGAGCTGCAGGGATCAGACCTTGTAACTTGGCATTTGGGGTTGATCAGTTCAACCCCAACACAGAGTCAGGAAAAAAGGGAATAAATAGCTTCTTCAATTGGTACTTCTTTACCTTCACATTTGCTCAGATGGTATCTGTATCACTCATTGTATACGTACAGACAAACGTGAGTTGGGCTCTGGGACTTGGAATTCCTGCTGTTTTGATGCTCTTAGCTTGCACACTCTACTACATGGGAACCAATTATTATGTCAAAGTTAAACCAATTGGTAAAGCTCCACTAACAACTATAGTTCAAGCTATTGTTGTGGCAGTAAAGAAAAGAAAACTCAATCTACCACAACAGTCATTGCTTTCCCTCTTCAACTATATTTCTCCACACTCTCTTAACTCCAAGCTTCCTCACACTTCTCAGTTCAGGTAACCATCATCATGTATTTAGAGGGTATTTCGAATGCCTTACACAAAATCAGTATGTTTTCACAATGGCCTTATGATAAGCTTTTTCACTGTGCTTCTTGGTGAAACTTTTTGAAGGCTGTTTTTTAAAAAAAAATTTATATGAAGGTGGAAGACTTTTACAAATAGGTTTACTCGAAAGTCAACAAATATTTCTTCTCTGTTCATGCATTAAAATGCATAATTTTGTATGGAAATTTACATAAAAGCAAGTCCATAATTTAAACCATATATACATTTAATGAGCTTCCCAATTTAGCTAAGGATAAACAACATATACCTTAAATACATAACCATTCACTTTCTTTAAATGTGCAACATGTTTTTTTAATTCACTATTAACATAAATTTATGTTACTAATATTACATTTAAACTAAAGAACATATAAAGTTTCTAAATATTTTATCTTTATAAGAGTGTAAATAATAGTTACTATATTGGTTGCATGAGGAATATTCTTATAAAGAACCATTTGAGAATCTTACGTAACCATTTGGGAATCATTTGAGAATCTTACGTTGAATAGAGATAAACAATATATAATTAAAAGATATATTCACATTAAGATTTTAAGTTTAAAATGATGTTATGTACTTTTATATGAGTTGAGATATGACTTGGACTTGTTCTTATATCCATCCAAAGAACCTAATAGAATCAAAATAATATTTGTTTCTATCATTGGTTATGTCATAAATGTTAAATTTTTGTGCAAAACACACTAGTCGTTTTCATAATTAATGTAGAAAATATATAAAACTTTTGTTCATTTTACAATCAATGCAGTATTTACTTTCTAAATTGATTAATAAATTATTGATGTAGAATATTTTATATTAGGACACCAACTTGTGTCTTCCCTCATGCTTCTTCCCTTTATGTTTCGTTCTCCTCGAGCATCACCTTCTCCTCCTCTTCTAAAGTGCCATTGTCTCATTCTCTCCTACACCACTATTCCTCTCCCTCCATTGCACATCTTTTTTCTCTTATAGGTTCATCTTTGCCTTAGATAGACTTGAATCATGTACACTCCTATTCTCAACTTTCTATTCTTAAATCCTTGATTTTCATATTTTAGGTTTTGAAATCTAAATTCTTTTTATATATTTTCTTGTATATTTGAAAAGTTTATTTATTTTTTGTATATTTCAATACCAAGTGTTTTCTTCATGGTTCTCCATTATGTGAAAAATTTCAAGAACATACTCGTTTTTAAAAAGAATATTTTATATCACTTTTGCTTTACAATAAAACAACTTTCTACACTAATTACCAATTGATGTTGAAAACTTTCACTTCTTATTATTTATATTGATTCATCAATATAAAATATTTAAAATAACGTCAGAACAACAAGATTACAGAGAAAAATAGTCAATATAAATGTAAGTCACAAATTATAATTTCAATATATTTAAATATTTAAAGTTGTGTTTTAGAAAGAATGTTGTCAGAACTTTTCTTTGTCGGTACTTCTAGTATCTTTCAAAGGGTTGGAATTTTATAACAAAAACCATTTTTATTTATCTATTGTTTCTCTAAATTTAATATTTATTACCTTTTTTATCAATTACATCTTACTTTCTAAATATTTCTTTCAATACCTTATGAGAGAACTATCTCCCTTAACAGAAAGTCATAATGCCAGAAATAAATTGTAATTAAGTTAAAAGACTAAAACATGTTTTTTAGTTTCTAAAAAAGAAATCCAAAAGTGACACACTCATAACCTAGTTCGAAATAGCTATATATGAAATTTTATACATGAAGATACATTAAACATACATTTTAGGTTGCATTATGGATTTTAAAGAATTTTGGAGATAACATTTTTTTTTTCAGCAAATAGCAATGAAATTAAATAAGACCACTTCAGGGTGGTCCAACCCTTATACAACAAAACAGATAACATAAACAAATGAAATCATAGGATAAACAAGTTTGTTTTATTTTTAAACAACTTGATATGTAAATACTATTAAAAGAGGTGACTGATTCAATAAACTGTGTGCTGTATTAATGAATTCCTAAAAGTGATTGGTTCTAAGAAGTTGAATGTTATGTAACAGGTTTCTTGACAAAGCTGCTATTATAACCCCGAAAGATGATATAAACCCTGACGGGTCTGCATCTGATCCATGGAATCTTTGCAGCATGCAACAAGTGGAAGAGTTGAAATGTTTGGTGAGAGTGATCCCCATTTGGGTTTCAGGAATTTTCTTCTTCGTTGTCATTGTCCAGCAGAACACAATGTTGGTGTTGCAGACCCTTCAAGCTGATAGACGCGTTCTAAACAGCAACTTCGAGATCCCAGCAGCTTCCTACACTATCTTCCAGATGATGAGCCTCACCATATGGTTACCCATCTATGACCGAATTATCGTGCCTTTACTCCAAAAGTTCACCAAAAAAGAGGGTGGCATCACTGTTCTTCAAAGGATGGGCATTGGAATGTTTCTCTCTGTGCTATGCGCAATGGTGTCTGGTTTTTCGGAAGAGAGGAGAAGGACTATGGCTTTGAGCAATCCTATAGGAATATATCCAAGAAAGGGTGAGATTTCTTCGATGTCAGCTCTGTGGTTTATTCCTCAGCTAGCACTTGCAGGACTCTCCGAGGCATTTACCCTCGTGGGACAAGTTGAATTTTTCTACAAACAGTTTCCTGAGAACATGAAAAGCCTTGCAGGGTCTCTTTTTTTCTGTGGTCTTGCAGGATCAAGTTATTTGAGTACTTTGCTCATTTCTATCATCCATAAGGTCACAGCCAATTCTGCAACTGGGAATTGGTTACCTCAGAATCTGAACAAGGGGAGATTGGATTATTTTTATTACGTTATAGCAGCTCTCGAAGTCTTCAATTTAGGTTACTTTATACTGTGTGCCAACTGGTATAAATACAAAGGGGCTGCTACTACCACCAGTAGTGACCTTGAGCTAGATCAAGTATCCAAACCATCTGAAACAACTCATAACACTGTCTAATACTTTCGCCTTCATTATGTAGTTTCTGCATACGTACAAGAAAAAACTTTATCATCATCCCTAGTAATTTTTATTTGATTTGAGAATGATTGTCTTGTCTCTTGTACAAATTCCTGTAATAATCTTCTTGAAAAAATGGTTCAGCCCATAGTTGATAATGTTTCTTTGGCAGCAGAAAAGTTTGCATTTGGAAATAGTTTTATTATATTGTGTCTCCTATTACTCTGCTACTATACCTGCAACATTTTGTATCACAAAATTATAATAGTCACCAAATAAACATTTAATGTTTTGAAGTTATTATTCAAGTTATGTTTTCAAGATTTCCATAATTATTAATGCTTACTTGATTTCACTGTCATTTTCAACATATCTTTTGGCCTTTAACACAAGTTTTAGGATGGTTGTTATTGTGAGATTTCTTCTAGAAAGTTTTCAATGATTTTCTTGGACCAACAAGGGTTGTAAGCACCACCAATTAATTGTTGGACATTACTGCATTATACAACGGCACCCAATTTTAGTATGAAAAAACGAAAATGTACTTAACTCAGAAGTTATTCAAGAAATAAGATAAAACATTTTTTTTTAATACTGTGAAGGAAGAAACACCCCTTACTTATAATTACTAGAGAAGTACCCAAATATATTTTCAAAGGATTCCTTTTAGATAAGTGGAATTTCGTATTCAGTTTTCATTTAGCTTTTCCGTATATATTATAAAAAGGACAAAAATCACTATGTTGTGTTTCTATCTATAAATTAACTATTATCAACAAAACATTTATAGGATTTTTATGTTTGGATTTTTTATTTTTATTTTGTATCTATAATATGTTATCCACATATTAACACAAATTTAAAGGTAAGGAAAGGTGGGGAAGAGTGTAAAAATATCCACTCACCTATACAGAAAAATGAAGTGAAAACCACCTAACCTCAACCCCTTTTTAATTTTACCCTTAAAATAACTTTGCATACTCCTAAAAATATTAACTATAATTAATAAAAATAAAAATATTATATATATTTATAATAAAATAAAAAGTATTACATATATTAATAAAAATAAAATAATTAATTATATTATAAATTTTTTATACATCGATTATGCATAATATATAATCGATTATATATATAAATCTTATATCATAAATTTTATAACATGATTATTATAGCTTATATCTAACATATATAATTAATGGATTATGTTACAAAATTTATATATAATTTAGTATATATTATATATAATCAATTTTGTATATAAATTTTAAAATATAATTAATTATAATAATATAGTATAATTATATAAAATAATAATAAAATAAACAATAATAATAATATAAATATTAAAATAATATTATTATTAGTTAAAATAAAATTTTAAAATAATAATAATAAATGTAAATTAAAAATTTATTAATAGTTAAATAAATTTATTAAAATAAATTATTAATAATTATTATTTTTATTTTATTTTATTTATATCAAAGATTTAATAATAATAAAAACAAAATTATAATATAATCAAATAAATATAGTTAGTCATATAAAAAAAATAAATTTATATAATAATATTACTAATTATAAAAATAAATATATAAATTAATTAATTAGTTTTTTAAATATAACAAAATTAATTTTAATATTTTATTAATAAAAAAATTTAAATTTCATCACATTCATTACATTATTCATTACAAAACCTTTTCTTACACGTCTACTCTAAAAATCCAATATAAACATATTTATTTTCTTAACTTTTTTTTGTAATTTTTTTAAATCATTACACATTTACTCATCAAATCGCTTGTAAATCCAAACACATTTATTCAAGTCAAGAATTTTTCATGAATACATAGTGAACCGAAACACTTTGACTGAAGTCAAGAATTTTTCATGAATACATAATGACCTATTAAAAATAGGTTTAATCTATGAATTTGTGTGAAAGCAAAAGCGAGATTCAATGGAGGGGTGTGCACTGTTCACATGCATGTTAAATTGTAAAGAAAGGCTGTGGAAGACACATTAGCGCACGTACTAAAATATTCTTCTTGACTACAAATTTTTCGTAAATAATTAATAAAAACAAAAACATTATATATTAGTAAAAATAAAAATAATGATTAAATAAATTTAGTAAATAGTAACAATATTAATAATAATTTTTTAATAAATATTTATAATTATAATTAAAAAAATATATATATATATATAACATAAAAATATATTTATTTATATAAAAATTAAATTTATATAATAATATTCAAATTTTATTTCCAAAAACAATGATAAATTTATAAACTTACATTTTATATATTTTAACAAAATTAAAAATTCTCTCACTCATAACTATCACATCAGACTTCAATAATTTTTTCTCACAAATATATTATAATATAACTTAATCCAAATAACTTTACTTTCAAACTTTCTTCTCAAATTATTCCAACTTCACTTCCTCAAATTTTCCCACATCCCTCGAGTCTAAACACAACCCAAAAGCTTATCCATTATTTAAATAAACTTTTCTGTTATTATATCATTTAGTAGTTTTTCAAATGTTTATTAATACAAGTATGTTTCTTTAATCAATTCTTATAACTTAGTAAAATTGTGAATATTATTAATTATAGAGATATCGTAATATCATTTAATTGTAAATGAATATGTTAAATTGAAAGTTTTGTATTGTTGTAGGTAGATGATCATATTATTAGATGGTTTTTGTCAGAGAAATAGTTAATATTTTAAAAAATTACGATGGTTATTAGTTATTTCCATAAATAACATTTTTGTTGTTGATTATTCTAAAAACTCATAAAAAGTTACATTCATATCTTCTATGTGGATTATATCAATAACTGTCGTATAGAAAGTATTTTTTATGATAATTATTTTCATCATTATCATATAAAGTTGTGTAAAAAAATCATTTTTTACGTAATTTTTTCATATTATATGACAATTTACTTACAATTAATATAGTACATTAAACATATTATGATGATTTTTTACTAACAAAAAAAATTAAACTTTCTTGTTACTTTGATCTGTGTTGATTCTAACAAATTTTGCAAACCCATATAAAGGTGTATGATACATAGTAACTATAATAAAAATATTTTCCAACCTTAGAGAGAATTTAGAAAAAAAATATGAAGTTTTAAATGATAACGTTACTATTTTTTATCTTAAAATAAAATAGAGATATCAAATCCTTTTTAAAGATATTAAATATTGATGTTGTATTAAATATTAATTTTTTTTAGGTGTTAGTTTAGATGCTGAAATGTCAGTGATACTTAATATTTAATATGAAAGTTTTTATACAAAGTATTCAAATTTTTTTGTAATGTATAAATCTAAATGTCTTCCAATAATTATATAAATTATAAATGGGTAAAAAATAGTATTTATAGTGAGGCAAAGTGTTGGAGATGATTCAAAACTAGTTGTTGTAGGGAGTTACTTGAATGCAAAATTTATACAATGGTGGGAAGCACAAAACTTAAAAAATTCTTTTAAGTTTTTTAAGGTCAACTCAAAAAACAAAACCGAAATTCAGCCTATATCTCAGAAAATAAAAATATATTTAAAGTAAAACTGAAAATGTAAAATGAAACTATTAAGCAAGATACAGTGAGTCCTATGTCTCTCTCTTTCTCTGACAAGTCTTTTAGTTGAGTTTGAAGGCTCCGTCCATGATTTTCGTTTCGCACGGGATCAATTAACATCTCTCGTTTCAGGTACTGCTATCACCCCTTTGCATTGCTTTTCGGTTCCTCTCTCAATTTTTATGTTGCTTCATTCCTGAGCATTCCTTTGCTTATGCTTTTCTTTCAAGATATCATCTTTTGATGTACTGAGTTGACTTCTTGTTCTAAGTTTTCTGCTTTATGGATTTTTTTTTTCTGGGTTTGATTAGATTGCAGTAAGTTTTGTGCTTTATAGAAATTTTGCCACAGAGTTTAAATTAAGACAGAATTATGAAGGTAGCATTTTGGATGAATTTGGTAGCATTTTGTACGATGTATCTGTGACTGGGCAAACTTTAACCTGCAACAAACTTCTGAGATTTTGTATTGTGTTCTTCTTGCTTGGGTTTTGCTTTTTGCTTTTGGGTATATCAAAATATATATATATTTTTCTTTTAAAACATGTTGGTCGCCAAGGAAGATCTACCCGCTTCAACCAAACCACAAAAAAAAGGGTAATTTATAAAAGGAATTGAGGAAAGGTAATGACAATAAAATTTAGGACTAAAACCTGGGAGTGAAAACTAGATCTTTAAATCAGCTTGGGTAAATTTGTTAGTAGGTAGGTGCGATGATAGTACTTGGTGTGGTTTTAAAATTCCCCCTATCTCGTGATCTCTCTCATTGGTCGTTCTTGCCCTCCTTTCCTTCTTCAAGGTAGCGCTTAAAGCTTATAATTATGAACACAATTGGCGAAAGAATGCCAAAGAGAGAGAGTTTTGATGATGACCAAGAAAGTTTATTGAAGAGCGATAATAGTGGAACAGATGATGACCCTAAGATTAACTACAGAGGGTGGAAGGTCATGCCCTTCATTATAGGTGAGCAGGGTTTTGTGATTTTATATGCATTGTTTTCTCTTGTTGGTTTTTCTCCTTAGACCTTGATTGATTCTTTTGTGTAATTGGCAGGAAATGAGATTTTTGAGAAGCTAGGAGCCATTGGCACTTTATCCAATCTCTTGGTCTATCTGACTACAGTGTTCAACTTGGAAAACATCACGGCTACAAATATTATCAACATCTTCAATGGCAGCACCAACTTTGCTACATTAATAGGAGCTTTTCTTTCTGATGCCTTTTTTGGTCGCTACAAGATATTGGCATTCTGCACAGTGGCTTCCTTTGTGGTAAATTGCTGCTGCCTGGTGCCTTTTGTTTATGGATAAACTCAACACAGTTAGGGATATCTGAATTTGTAAAGCTAACGACATTCAGAACTAGATAATATGGTTTAAGATAATCTCAAATAGAAGTAGTTCCATTTTAAAATGCTTAGAAAGAAAGGTGCTTGGTTTACCTGATTGGCTTGTTAAATTTTTGTATCTGATATCTTGGTTTCCCTGCTTCATACAGGGTTTGTTTGCAATCCAACTGACAGCGGCGGTTGAGAAGCTGCATCCACCTCACTGTGAAGAGTCCCCCACATGTCAAGGGCCAACAGAGGGTCAAATGACATTTCTAAAGACTGGTTTAGGTTTGTTGATGATCGGAGCTGCAGGGATTCGACCATGTAACTTAGCATTTGGTGCAGATCAGTTTAATCCTAACACGGATTCTGGGAAAAAGGGGATCGCTAGCTTCTTCAATTGGTACTTTTTCACTTTCACTGTTGCTCAGATGATATCCTTAACAATTATTGTCTATATACAGTCAAATGTAAGTTGGGCAGTGGGTCTGGGAATTCCTGCTGCTTTGATGTTTGTATCTTCTATAATCTTTTTCATGGGGTCCAAAATGTATGTGAAAGTTAAACCAAGTGGTAGCCCTATAACTAGTATAGTGCAAGTTATAGTGGTTGCAACAAAGAAAAGGAGGCTGAAGCTCCCCGAATATCTATATCCTTCCCTCTTCAACTATGTAGCTCCCAAGTCAGTGAATTCTAAACTTCCCTATACATATCAATTAAGGTAAACAACATCAAGCAGTTAGCATTTGTTGTTAGTTATGATAGATTATTAGGAAGTGTTTACCAGATGGCTTATGTTAACAGGTTCCTTGACAAAGCGGCAATCATGACTCCCCAAGATCAAATAAACCCCAATGGATCTGCTACTGATCCCTGGAATCTCTGCAGTATGCAGCAAGTGGAAGAGGTTAAATGCTTGTTGAGAGTGTTACCTATATGGGTTTCAGGCATTTTGTACTTTGTTGTAATCGTCCAACAGCACACCATTTTAGTGTTCCAAGCCCTTCTATCCGACAGGCGTATTGGGCAAAGCGAGTTCTTGATCCCAGGAGCATCCTACTACGTCTTTTTGATGATTACTGTGGCAATTTGGTTACCCGTCTATGACCGAAAAGTTGTGCCTTTACTCCAAAGGCTCACTGGAAAAGAGGGCGGTTTCACACTCCTTCAGAGAATGGGTATTGGAATATTTTTCTCTATACTCAGTATGCTAGTATCTGCTAGGGTTGAACAGCACCGTAGAACCCTGGCTTTGATTAATCCTGTGGGAGTAACAATAAGAAAAGGTGCAATCTCATCAATGTCAGGTCTGTGGCTGATTCCTCAGCTGATATTAGCTGGATTGGCTGAAGCATTCATGACTGTTGCACAAGTTGAGTTTTACTACAAACAATTTCCTGAGAACATGAGAAGCATTGCAGGTTCTCTTTACTACTGTGGACATGCAGGGTCAAGTTATTTGAGTAGTCTGCTTATTTCAGTTATCCACCAAGTCACTGCCAAATCTGAAACTGGGAATTGGTTACCAGAGGATCTTAACAAGGGTAGATTGGATAAGTTCTATTTCCTCATTGCTGGTCTAGAAATTATTAATTTAGGTTACTTTGTGTTATGTGCAAGGTGGTTTAGATACAAAGGCACGAGCAGCAGTTCTGTTGAACTAGAAAAAGTGACAAGACAATCGGAAAAAAGTGCTAATGGTCTTAATGATTCGAGTCTATAGCTACTGCGTAGAAATAGGCTACTACTATTTTTCATTGAGTGAAGCCACAACTAGCAAAGGTTAAAATCAAGATTAAGTATAGTAACAAAAATACAGTCTGTTTTTTTTTTTTTCAATTAGATAGATACGTTATGTGTAGATGCATCTTGACAGATGAATCTTTTCCCTTTATAGGATACGTTCCTGCATCCGAAACTTTTCCCTTAAAGCACCGAATGACAGTGGAAAAAAGTTTACACTGACATAACGATTATATTTTCCTCAATTTGTTTCCTACAGATCAAGATAATGATTGTAACCACCTGAAGTGGGTCAGAGTGTGTGGTCTTTCAGCTCATCTTACACGAAAAGATCTCGCGAGAAAGAAAAATAAGAACACTATTATAGGCATTCTCATTGATTTTGTAAAATTTTAATTTTACTTTGATTTATGTATTTCTCACACTATTATTAAGTAATTAACACCTCAATTAAGCACTGTATTCTGCACGGTTTGATTCAATTTCCGTTTGTTAATATTAGCACATCATTACGACCGATTTGAAATTTTGAATTACCTGCTCTTGAACTGCATGTGCATTTAGATAGATTGATCCAAAGTGATGACTAACAATTGTGAACATAATTCGATTTGTCATGTTCAATGAGGTATTTTCTTTGAGTTTTAACAACGTTTTTCTCCGAACAATAACACGAAGCTGGACTTGAGTCCAATAGCAAAGGACCCTGATCCAGAAGAAAAGTGTTACATCCACTTCCTTATTCAGTAAAATCCCAACAAATCAATTTTTACGCATTAAAGTAAATATACCAAAGGAAGAGCTTCTATGATCATGTTTCTCAAAATCATTTTTAGACAAGGCTAAAAAAGGTGATAATATTATACTTTATTTTTCTCTCCTTTGAGACAAAAAAGTTGAATCTACACTAGACACGGCACCTTGTTATATTTTAGGTATATGAAGTTGATGCACTAATATTCCAATAATTGTTGTTCACTTGTAAGTATACAACTCAGAGAAATTAATAAGGTCCACAAAAGCTGAATGAATTTGTAGTTGTAATGGCATATGATTAGAATTTCGATTAATACAGCTAACCAATGATATATAGTACAGTAAGGAGCACGCAAATTAGTAGTCAAAGAAATTAAATTATAGAGTTTGTATAAAAAAAAAGAAAATAATTATCATTATATTACGGTAAATACAAAAGTCACTTTATATATATTTATTTTTGAAGTTATTACATACCTTTAATAGTACTCCTTAACGCAGTCTCTTTTTCATTTTTATATATAATAATTTCCTGCTGGATCAAAGTTTTACCTCGTGCAGTTTTGATCCTTTAATGGTGTCACCAACTTGTGAGAAACCTTTTGTGGCGTACTTGACTTTTGTGCATTTGAAACTGTGTATTCAACTCGTATCAGTACCCTCTCAACACTGCTACCACATGGTTGGTGGCTATATTTAATTTATATGATGGTAACCTTTTCCTTAGAAACAATTCACGATAGGCTTGAAAAATTTTAAGCAAAAGGTGAAGAGTGAAGACACTGAGACACACACGTATGTAAACTGAAGTTTGTGCAGTTGTGATTTCGTGTGATTTCATGCAATCTCATGCAGTGCAGTGAAGACACACATATAAGAACCTAGCCCCATCTTAGCCTGGATCTAATAATTGAATGTGTGCTGTAAAAGACAGTTGAGAATAACAAACACATAAAGAAAGTGGACATGCCTTGTATAAAGCATAACTTCATGCATTTATGTAGGGTAACGTGTTCTAAGTTTGCCAATCCGAATTTTTTATGTCCATGTCAATTATTTAACCAATCCAACAATATTTCAGATCCTGAAAGTGAGAGCCACAATTTTGGTAGTGAAACAGACCCAAAAGAAACGACAAAACTGATTCAGTTCATCTGGGTTTCGAATCAAACATGAGTGGTAATCTGAAAAACCAGAAAAGTGCACGTAATCGAGTCATACTACAATGAAGCATACCCGTGCATTTTTAAGCTAACGCAACCATGATAGGTTCAATAATGAGTCGAGTCTCATAAAAATATATAAGAAAATTTATAAACTCGGTATAAACTAGCATGTCATATTAAAAACTCCTTTTCAATTGAAATGGATCATGAAGACTAGACAAGACTCAACAATGAGGACACGGTCCAATGTTTTGAAAACTATTATATGTAAATTACCTATTCAATAAGTGAGTTACTTAATTATTATAAAAAATTCAACCTTACAAAACCTTACAAAACTCACTTATGTGATTATTTAATGATGTGATTTTTAATACATCCTCTCACACCGAAATCTTTCTATGATGTATGAGACTATATATTATGCTGATAACGTTAATTAGTAAATGATTTGATCATGTCAATAAATTAGGTAATATAGGTTTTAAATAATTCTGATAACATATTAAAAAATTGATTTAAGTCTAAGTAAGGTTGCATTGACCGTGTATACTACAAAACGTCTTTATCTTTAGTCGATACGAGATCTGTAACATTAATAATTAAAAGTCGTGTATATTATAAAACGTATTTATCTTTAGTCGATATGAGATATCCAACATTAATAATTAAAAATGCATGAATCCAATAGGTATACATTAGTTAATATATATATATATATATATATATATAAATTTGTTATATATATTTCGAAAAGGTAAATTGGTGTAGCGGTTGAAGAAAATGTTTCTTAAATTAGGGCACAGAGTTTTAGCATGGATATGGTTTTAATATGTGCGGTTGATCAGGTCTGAGTGTTGGAACATTTGTTGAAAACAATATAGTTCGCTCATACTGTTTAATAATATATATTATTCTCTTTTAATTTATGTAATTTTTTAAGAAAAAAATTATAACAAAACTAAATCCATATACATTTGGATCTGATCTTATTTGATACTTGGATATCAAAGAAATAAAAATGGTAAAATGGTGCCTATGCACGTTTAGGATTTATTTGGAGTGGTGTTTGAGAAGAGAGTGAAAGGTACGATTGTTTAGACAAGTGAAAAAGATGTAGTTGATGTAATTGATGTAAGTGGAGAAAAAAGAATTAATTGTTTACTAAAATGCCTTGAATTTATTTTGTTAAGTTTAAATTTTAAATAATGAAATTAAACATGTGTGTATATGAATAAAAGAAAACAACTGTAAATTTTATATGATATGCTTATGGAAAAAGGAATTTGTGAATGAATTTAATATGACAGCAATAAAATTTCATTAATGACGCAAAAATATTAAGGTTCATTATAGCATGGAAATAAAAGTTATCTAAAATTATAAGAAAAAAATTACACATAAGGGCAAGACTATATCTCACACTGTCTTTTTAAGTTTTTGGATTCTATCTTTAACTGCATCAATATGTTTGAAACCTTGACAAAGGTTTTGGAATACACATTCAAATATAATTGCATAACTTGTTCTAATATTCCTAAATATACTCAATATTTGGTTTAACATGTTATCTAAGGTAAGGTTGGTGTCCTCAATCCTATTTTTGAGGTTTTCTTACCATATATCTTAATCACAATCAATTTTGTCAAAGATCTCTCATTTAGAAAATGTGACCAATATAATCTAGTATTGATCTCTAAAATCAAGTTAGAAGAAGAACATAAGATAGAGGGATGTCACTGGTCTTTAATTTTCACAAATAATGAAAGATATGTTATAGCCAATTAATGACAATATTATGTTTCATTTTCCAAATATTTTCCAAATCATGAAGATATCTTCTTGTAGAAGTTGTGAATACTTATTGTTGCATGGAATGAGATATGAACATATACATATGCATGGACATCCATGAAACTCCGGTCTTAACATTTTATTCAAAGCATCATTATCCCTCTCGTAATTTAGGTTTCTAGGAATGTTTGTTAGGTCAAATTTTATACCCTCATATTTCAAGTTGACGATATTTATCCAATTATCAAACTTAAGGTTTCAAGATCAACTTTCTTATAAAAAGTTATGATTTTTAAGTTACTTCATTAATCATTTATAAAATTTAATTAACTTCTCTTACTTTTTATATATTATTTTTTTTTCAAAGAGCTCACGTTGAGTTTTTTTTTGAAGAAAGTCCTAATTTACTTTAAAAAAAATTAATTTAAAAACCAAATATACCATTACAATTCACGAACTCAAATTTATCTTTCTCAATCATATTTCACATGTATGTACAAGTCCAACTTCATGCATGTAAATCAATACAAAAATAAAAAATTTAGTTAAAAATAAAATCTTATAAATTTACTTAGTTAATATTAGCTTATAGTCTTCAAACTTATGGAGTAGAGTTTAAAAACGAATGACTATTTGACTCAAAATCTTATAACGAAGTTGAAGAGACTGAAATTGGAAATTATGAGGCTCAGACACATATCTTAAATAACGTGTTCGTATCGAACATACGTATCAGACACGACATTCGTAAGACACTTGTAAAACATGTATTCGTGAAGTGTTCAATTCAAAAAATATTTGTGCGATTTCAAACACAAATTTAAAAAGGAGAAATACATTAATTTTCTAAAAACTCAAACTTATTGTATAAATTTTTATTATAATTATAAAAATAATGAACAAATTCTTTTGAATCAGCCATGAGAAACATCTTTTTTAACCAAAAAAACTGAAACATACTTGTACACATAAATCTTTATTGTCAATTTATATAATTCATAATTATATAATATATAGATATGTGTCTCTGTCTCCTACATTTTAGAGATTATATGTACCCGTAAGTAAGGTATGTGCTACATAGATGGTAAGAGATTAAATTTTTATATAAATGAAAAATTAATTAATTTTATAATATATGTAAATCTTAATTTAAATAAGAAAATGTTTATTTTTCATCTATTTTAAATTCTTATTAATATTTATATAAATAAGTATTCCTTGGAGGTTATACTGGTTATAGAATTTGTTCGGGGAGCTGTACCTTAAATATCTTTAGAAAAAAAATGAATATTTTATAAATTAAAATTATTTTATATGTATGTTAGCATATAAAAACTCTTTTATATAATTTTTGTAAGTTCTTATTTTTTAACCTGTTCGTAAGTATTTTCATATGTAAAAAATATATGTTTCATATTTTTGTATTTCTTAAAAATATTTTATAAAGAAACTTATTTGCTTATTCTTCATGTGAAAATGAGCTTAAATAAAATAAATTACTCAAGATAATATAGATAAGTCTTCTCACTTCTAATTAACTAATTACAAAATATAAAAATAATATATTTTGATTATTTTGATTTATCAAATATAAATTTAAAATGATTTAATTTATTATTAAATTTAAATATGACCAATAATATAAAAAGTATATTATTATTAAATTATATAGACTTAAATATACTTTTAGTTCTATAAAATGAGTGACTTTTTATTTTGATCCTATAAAGTTTTGCTTTGCTTTTTATTTTTCTAAAATTAAAAATTACCACTTTTTAAGTAGTATTATATGATAATAATAAACTACTGATGTCCTATAACTATTCCAAGTAACACAAACCATGTCGTCCGATAATATATTAATGATCTGAAATTTATATAAGGTAATTTTTTATGATAATTACTTTATTAACATTATTATCTTTAACATTTTTCATTATATATATATATGCTATTGATTAGTCGCTAAAAAAGTCATCAAGTATGAATTTGACTCATTTATATAATTAAATAGAACATAAAATTTAAACTCTTTTATTCATTAAAAAAATCTGATTAGAACTTGGAAAAAAAAGACATTTCACTCATTATCCTTAATTTTCATGTTTTTCATATATTATTAAATTATTAGATGTGAACCCACTCATTCATTCATTCAGATTATAAGATTAATTTTAAAGTGAAATCTTACCTTTCACCATCAACCACAAAAAGGTGAGGTCCTAGTCATTAAACCCGATACACAGTAAAAGCACGATTTCAATAAACTATTATCTTAATTATATATATTTTTTAATTTAAAGTATTATTATATTATTATAATGATTTATGAAGTATACGTGTTTTATTTTATTGGTGTTAAAAGAAATTTTTTCATTCATTTATGGAAAATGATACTTTAATAATTTAAGAAATTGTATATAATTCTTCATCTAATGAGTTTAGAAATAAAATAAATATATAATAAAAGGTAGATTTAGAATTAAATAATAATAAAAAATATTAAAATAATAATATTAGAGTTGCAATATAATTGTATGAAAAATGTGAATTTTCAATGTAGCATTACCTTCATTTATATACAAAGTTCAGTACTCTCCTTCTCTTGTCTATTTCAAGCTTCATTACCCAACACCAAAATCCATTTCTTTCTCCCTACTGTGAAGGAGCAACAGAGTTCATATACAGAATCCCGAATAGATGGGAGCTGAAGAGGCAGGGAGAACAGCTATGGAGACAATGGAGAAAGAAAGTATGGAGAACAATGAGAAACATGTGACAGACAGTGATCCTAAGATTAACTACAGAGGATGGAAGGCCATGCCCTTTATCATAGGTAAGGAATGAAAATCTTGTTCATCCTAAATGCTTTCTGTGTGTGGTATTTTTATTTTTAGTCTTACCTTTTGAATGACTTGTATGTCTAATTTGCAGGAAATGAAACTTTTGAGAAATTGGGAGCCATTGGCACCTTAGCCAACCTCTTGGTCTATCTCACCACTGTATTCAACCTCAAGAACATCACAGCCACAAATACAATCAACATCTTCAGTGGCAGCACCAACTTTGCTACCATCATAGGTGCCTTCTTATCAGACACCTACTTTGGTCGCTACAAGACAATAGGATTCTGCACATTCACTTCATTTTTGGTACAACTTCAAGGCTCATACCTTGCCATGACAACATTCCTCGCACAATTTCATGAAATTTCATCACCAAATATCTAATATTTTCTCACAAAACACACCGTTTACAGAAAAACTCATACATCTACATCAATTACTTGTATAATAGTAATTTAATAGACATCAGGCTTGAGCCTTTAGCGAAGTGGTACATACTCGAGCCTTTGTAATTGTTTCACCTGCATCTAAACAGGGATTGCTTGTGATACAACTTACAGCAGTATTTAAGAATCTGCATCCACCTCACTGTGGGAAGGAGAGCAAAACATGCAGAGGACCAACTGCAGGGCAAATGGGTTTTCTATTGGCTGGATTTGGTTTGCTTCTGGTGGGTGCTGCTGGGGTCAGACCGTGTAACTTGGCATTTGGAGCTGATCAGTTCAATCCCAAAACAGATTCAGGGAAGAAAGGGATCAACAGCTTCTTCAATTGGTACTTTTTTACCTTCACTTTTGCCCAGATGGTCTCTTTAACACTAATTGTGTATGTACAGTCAAATGTTAGCTGGGCAATAGGGTTGGGAATTCCTGCTGCCTTGATGTTCATATCTTGTATAGTGTACTTCATGGGGGCCAAAATTTATGTCAAGGTTAAACCAAGTGGGAGCCCCATCACTAGTATTGTGCAAGTTTTAGTTGTTGCAATCAAGAAAAGGAATTTAAAACTACCTGCAGAACATCCAACGATTTCCCTCTTCAACTATGTGCCTCCCAAGAGCATTAACTCTAGCCTCCCTTACACGTTTCAATTCAGGTAACTCATCAAGCTTAACTTTTTACTTCAGCAATTTTTTATTCATAGTTGGCTTCCCAAGTAGTAAGGATTATTTGTTTTGGCAACATGTTTTCTGCTTTCATTTATTTTTTTCATAAATATTATAAAGTTTTCTGATTATTTGTGAAATGGAAGTATATGTGTATGTGTGTATATATCAAACAAGTCCTCAGTTTCTAACTGAAATGAGAGTTTCATGAATAGATCATTGGAGAAAGCAGCAATTGTGACTCCAGAGGATAAAATAAACCCAGATGGATCTGCAGCAGATCCATGGAACCTTTGCAGCATACAGCAAGTGGAGGAGGTAAAATGTGTGACGAGAGTATTACCTATATGGTTATCAGCCATTCTGTACCACATAGTTATTGTCCAAAATCACACCCTTCTTGTGTTTCAAGCCCTTCAATCTGATAGGCGTTTTGGACACAGTAACTTCAAAATCCCCGGTGCCTCCTACAATGTGTTCTTGATGTTGAGCATGACCTTGTGGCTACCAATCTATGATAGAATAGTGGTCCCTTTTCTCCGTAGACGCACTGGAAAAGAGGGTGGCATCACACTCCTCCAGAGGATGGGAGTTGGCATTTTTCTCTCTGCACTATGCATGCTAGTAGCTGCAGTTGTTGAAGAGCATAGGAGAAATTTGGCTCTGACCAACCCTATAGGAGTGCAACCAAGAAAAGGTGCTATTTCATCTATGTCAGGTCTATTGTTAATTCCTCAGTTAGCCCTTGCAGGTCTATCTGAGTCATTTACTGCGGTTGGACAAGTTGAATTATACTATAAACAATTCCCTGAAAACATGAGAAGCATTGCAGGGTCACTTTTCTACTGTGGCATGGCAGGGTCCAGTTATTTAAGCACTCTTCTGATTACAATTGTTCACAATACCAGCGCCAAATCTGCATCGGGGAATTGGTTACCTGAAGATCTTAACAAGGGGAGATTGGATTTGTTTTATTACATGATTGCTGCTATAGAAATCATGAATTTGGGTTACTTCATACTGTGTTCAAAATGGTTCAAGTACAAGGAAAATGATAGCAGTAGCCTTGAACTCAAGGAACTGCCCAAACAATCTGAAACATCCACTATTGGTGTTTAATGACCAAGTTAATTAATGAATAATTATAATTATAATTATATTAATAGTAATAGGTAGAATATCAAGTGGTGATCTTTTTAGACAAAATTGGATCAAGGTTCTATGCATGCTTCTTTTTAGAAGAATTATATTTTGCTCTTAATTTTATTATGATTAACGTGCCATAATATTTTTGGTTTGCATGAGTATTTTGTTTCGAAAATAATTCTTACTGGGATACCGTGGAAATTTGTATGGATAAATTTTCAAACAAAATTCCAATTTATGATTGATTGTTAAGAACTCTTTAAAAGTCAATTATATATCCTCTCTCTTAAAATAAGGGTAAGGACGGTTTGACACCTATAATTTGTTTACACTCAAGTTTTAACTTTATAAATTATTAGTTTATTTATATTTATTACTTTTATTTTAATATAATATTTTATTATAACAAACAGTCAAGGAATCAATAATTCAATTGTAAAAGTTAATTATTTGATTTATAAACATATATACGTGATACTTTACAAAGTAAATCACTTTAAATAGACATTATGGACTTTAATATATCTAAATATGTCATTTTTTCTATATTAAATACTTTATTTTATATCTGTTGCAATTATATCAAGGACTTGTATAATGATGAAGGTCAAATAATACACATTTTAACTACTTTTAATCTGTTCTTTTGATAAAATATAATTAATTTATTTAATTATTTATGAAGGTTTAACTTATAGGTAAAGAATCTTTGCTTGAGAGAACATTTAAATGCTTGAGTGATAGTTCTTTTTTTTCAAGTTGGAAGTTAGAAACTTGGGCAAAAGAGTGGTTATGAAGTGACTTGTTATAACTTGAGTGGAGAAAAACTCAAGAATAATGAATATTTTTATTAAGTTATCACTTAGATGTTGTAAGACACAACAATATGATCTTCCAATCAAGTGGCATTACATTGTTCGTTTTAGCCAAAAAAAACTCCAATACAAATTTTATTATTAATGATAACTGAAAATGTTTATGAATGATACATGTAGGAGATATATTTTAGGACACAAGTTTAAAATTATATATGAACTATTATTTGAATGTAATAATAACTATATGAACATATATTATAGAGATATTGTGGTTTTATTGAATATAATATTATGATTGCATTTTATATAATCCAATATAGTTTTATTGAATAACTATATGAACTTATATATATATTTATATATGAATAAAAGTTGAAAATATATGGTTTAAAAGTTGTACTTGAAAGAGAATAATATGATAGTTGATTAAAAAAAATAACTTACTATTAAATAAGGAAAATTTAGATAAAACATAAGCAGGTTCATTCGGTTTGCTTAAGATATGATACCAATACAATTTTTTTCTTAAAACATATAAATGGATCCTTTATGTAAGGGTCAGAAAAATAGTCTTAGAGAGTGATACAATTAAAATAATATCTGAATATTTTATTATTAAAGTTAAAAGAGTATATAAATAGAAATTCAGTTATTCATGTTTTATTTTAAAAATAATCACCATCTCTCTAAAAACTCTTTTTTCCTTTCCTCTTCCTTCTCTTTAAGATCCTGACTACCTCGCTCATTAGTTTGACGATCGCAGTCCACCATCAAACTACTGATAGTGAATACTAAGACTGTCCAATCATAATCTTTAATAGAGTAAGTTCATTTTTGCTCTTCTCTATGAATCAAATTTTGAACTTGTTAGGTTTGTCTCTGCATAGGCTTTGCATGTGACTCTTTTAGCTTCATGCTTAATCTCTGTTAGCTCAAGGTCCTAGTGGTATAATTAGATTTTTTATCAGGACTTTGTGGTGCAGGTTAGGCTACTCTTGAGCTTTTGGTAGTTTGGAGCTCTTATGGAGCATCTGCTTATGTTCAGGTAAGGGAAGTTAGTTTAAATTTTCAATAGAATCTTAGGCTAGAAGATCTAGATATGAGATGATGTGGTCACCAGTTCAAATTTTGGTTTGCAGGATTTATTGTTTATGAGTAATGTAGTATTATTTGAAATAAGATATGAAAAATGTTGATTTTGATATAAATGATTTATGGTAGAAGATTTTGTTTAAATCTGAAAACTTAGTTGATTTGTATAGTTGATTAGTGCAAGTTACTTTTGAAATGAATAAGTTGTTGAAATTGTTTTTGTTTGACCCTGAATGGTGAAATTTGGCATAATTATGTAGATTTTTCTGCATATCTCGTTCAAGTAAGAATATAATGGAAAAAAGAGGTGTTCTCAGATTCCTTCTCACTCAAGCGAATAAATTCTCTCTCGAGCGAGATCTAGAATGAAATTATGGGTACTCTTGGATTGAATCTCGCTAAAACGATAAATTCTCAAATAATTATCTCAAATTAAAAACTATAAAGATATTTTTAATGTCGTGAAACAAAAATCATCTCAATTTTGATTCAAGTCATACAAATATTGTACAAATTATATGAATTTTAAAAAATCCTATAAAAGAATAGCAAAGTTAGTCTTATAATTAAGTCATTATTTTAGTTTTAAAAAATATACACAGTCATATTATTTCTTAAAAATAAAGAAAATTTGAAATGCATATTTGAAATGTCAAATAATTTTCTAAAATTAAACTACTTATCATCACTTTAATAGTTAAATATATGTATTTAACTCGCAGTTTGAACTAATAAAAATAGATTACACTTTTAAAAGCTTTTATTTTTGTTTTGTTCACTTTCAGATATATGAAAAGTGTTTTACATGAAGTCTATGGTAACACTCTATTTTTCTTGCATTCAAAGTCTGAGTGAAGAAAAAAACACAGAAAGAGTGAGAGTATACAGTGTGGTTGAGTCAAAAGACAAAAAAAAAGTTTTATAGAGAGATATGGAAATTGTTTTACACAAAATGAAAGAAAAAAAAAGGTAATTCTTCTCTTCCTTGTCAACTATATTTTGATAATGTTAAAAATACTATAAAAGAATAATATGTTTCCAAATTAAGAGCATAGTTAAATATGAATTACTCACGTAATAAAAGGTCGTTTATAATTAATTACAATTATTTTAGCTTTTATAATGATATAAAAAATAAATAATTAAAAATAATAAATATTTTTTCTAATAAAATAACCTCTATTCATTTTTTCTTTTTTTCCTTTTTTTCTTCTCTTAATTATTTTCCCTGTTTTTTATCTCTCTAACAGGTGGGACCCTAGGGTTTTTTAGTTGCACCCACTTCCAGAAATTTGAATAAACAAAGATGCATTAAATTCAGCTGGCAGATGAAAAAGGGCAATCCAATTTCTCATTGTCTTCAATGATGAAAGATGAAAGAGTCAAAAGATTTCTAGAAGAAAGAGAAACATAAATTGACTCGTTGACTTAGTAGCTCTGAATCATCCTTATCACATTAAATCCAAAGACATTTTCTGAATATAGTTATAATAAAACGAATCTATGTTTAAGATAATTTACAAAAGTAATTAAAATAGTTTTTAGATTTGTTACATTTAAAAAATTTAGTTCTATAATATTAAGACGGTTATATTATATTAAAAATCAAAGCAATATAATTTTAACTAATATAGTTCGAAAGTAAATTGAGTTAAATTGTAAAATTATATGTGTTTGCGCTCAGATTTGTATACTGAGTGACCAAGAGCCCAAAGACTGCATTAATGATGTTATTAATAAATAATTAAGTCTTAACATTTCATAAATAATGATTAAGAAGTAATTATTACTACAAAATTTCATAGTAACGACCTCAAACAAAGACAATTGTCCTAAAATCATTGTTATAGACAACAATAAATTTATAATTAATTTTTGTTTTAAATAACAGTTGACCATCGTGTTAATTTGGTTCTCAAATAACGACGATAGTCCTATGAACTGTCGTTATACGTACTGTACTGCTTTTAACTCTTACGTGTCCAGTTTCTCTCATTTTCACTTTTTCACTTTGCGTGTTTTCGTTCTTCTTTCTTCACTTTGTGCATCCACTATCGCTCCTTCTTCATCTTCACTATTCATTGTCGCTCCTTCACCTATCGTACCTTCGCTCCACTGCCACCACCACGAGTCCTTCGCTAGCACCACCTCCTCCCTGTGCATCTCTCCTCTGCACGCTGCCAATACCTCCACACACGGACATCCGCACGCCTCCAACACCTCTCTACAGCGCCATACCTCTTTTTCACCTCACCTAACCACCACGTCGGATCACTTACTATCATCGCATCAGACATCTCACTGCCACCCACGCCGGACTGCACCTGCAACTCCACTATAGAAGGTTAGTATTTTTATTGGTTAGGATTTTAAATTTTTTAATAAATATTTGAATGTATGTGTTGATTAGTTAATAGTTTAGGGTTTGTGGAAACTTAATTTAGTGGATATTTGATGTCTTGGCATTGAGGAGAAGAATGATAGATTTGGAGTTGGCCAAAATTAGCACGAAGAAACTTTAAACGGTCATAACTTCTGACGAAGAAATCGGATGGAGACACGTAAAAAATGAAAAAGTTGCTTGAAACGAGGTAATGAATCACGTAGCCGATTCCGAAAGGGATTGGGGTCCACCAAAATTCCAAAAATCCATCATTTACTATTATTTTTTTTAATTTTTAAGTATTATTTAGGTATTTTGAGGTTTTAGTTCTCATACTTACACTTGTCAGAAAATTCTAAAATTTTGCATGATGTTTTCTAGTATAAATTATAAATTTATCAAACCATCATGATTATATTACATTCACAAATTTATTACTCATACATTACATAATGTTATGTGTGTGTTCTAACATGAAATCTTATTATTTCAGTGTTTATTTTTAACATGTTGTGTTGATTGGGAGGAGAAGTACAAATGTAAAGAAACTCACTTGGATGCATATTAAGGTAATCATGTATAACACTTTAGAATGACAAAACTTTTTCATATATTTATAGAATTTTTTGTAAATTTTCATATTTAAATTATGATATTACATGCATTATTGTTTTGAAAATTTAATACTTTATGCAAAATTGAGTATATATATATATATAATAATAATTTTTTTTTTTAAAATACACTTATAACAACGATTTCATTTGAAAACCCTTTTTAAGAACCAATCAAAACATTATAACAACGATTCCTACTAAAACCATTATTATAATTATTTTTTTAAATTTTTTCGATAATTTTTTACACATATTATTAATATGATTTATATACAACTAATTTATAACGATACCGTAATAAGTTTTGAGAATCATTTTTATATAATATTTTTAACCATGAACTTTTATATGCAGTAGTAAAACATCTATTTAAACCTAATATTGATTTGTGCATCGGAGTTTTATTATAGATATTCCTGTCTCAAGAGATCGAGACCACGGAGAGACAAGAAATCCGATATCACAAGAGATGAAAAAACCAAAAAGATCAAGAGACTAAGAAAATATCTATCCCTACAAACCTTCCAGAAAACACCAAGAAACTAAGAAAATACTACCTTTGAGAAACAAGAGTCATTATTGCTCACCGAGTGCCCTTACTCATCAAACATTATCTTGTTCATATTGGTTTTTATTGCTTCTCATAATGCACGGATGCTGACACTACATCCACACTTTCAATGTGGGACAAAAATGGTGATTACAAAGTCAACAGTTAGGTTTCATCATACACTGAACAAGTATTTTAAGTGCTACTTTGTGTTCTTACCTTAATCATTCTTTATAATATGGGTCAAACAATTTCTCTAACAAACCCACCAAATTATAACTAGTTTTGATGTCTTTTAGAATATATGGCCATCTTTAAATGTCTAGGAGGAGATAATGATTATTGCATGCTTTTTTTCTGACATTTTCTTTCTTCTTGTATCAACTTTTTATTTTTATCTTTTCAGTTCTTTCACTTCTTACATTCCAGAAATATAATATGCTCCTATGTTTATAAAAAGGAGAAGCTATCGAAAATCTAAGCATTGTTTCTATTCCATGGTCACTATTTTGCAGGGTTCCAAGGAAGACTCTGATTCGTATCAACTGGATACAAATGAAAATTTCTATGCATAATCCATAATAAGACGTACCTGCTGTGTCAAGAAATGCCAACACACATTATTCATAAAATTCTTTTTAATAAAATGTTTATCATCACTTAAGTCCCATTAAATATTCTCACTCTTAATATATTCATCTTAATATATTCAGTTTGATGTAAATTCTAACTATTCATAAAAAAATCAAATTATTCATAAAAACACACGCTACAATAAAACCATGAAATAAAAACCAATTTTTAGATAAAAAATAATTAGTTGCAATAGTAACTAAATTAGATATCATTTTAGAAACTAAAAAAAATTGGTTTCTAAATTAGTTTCTATTATTGTTAAATAGTTTCTAAACTAGTATCTAATTAGCAACCAATCTTTTAACTATCAATTATATAGTTTCTAAATTTGGTAACAAAAATCTTGGTTGCTAATTAGATATCCATTTAAAAACTATCTAACAATAATATAAACTAATTTAGAAACCAATCTTATTTTTAGTTTCTAAAATGGTCTCTAATTTAATTACTGTTGCAACTAATTATTTTGGTCTCTAAAAATTGATTTTTATTTTATAATTTTCTTATAATGACTGTAATTTACTTTCTATTTCATTATTTTCTTGTAGTGATTGTAATTTGCAATATACTACTTAGTAGGCAGTTTACTAATATTTCACAGTAGTTAAATATCTTATTATATAAAATAAGAGTATGTAATTTATGTCATAACATCTATTAAACATGTCGGGATTGGTCTCTTTATATTGTAAATTAGTTAAAAAAATATAGTAATATTTTTTACCCAATTAAAAATTTATTAATAATAGATAGTACAATTTATAAAACTAAAATTATGTCTTTTAACCGGAAGAATTGTTAAAAGTATTTGATTGACCATTAAAATAGCATTGTTGAATTTTTAATATTGAGATACTTAGTAGATATTTTTTGAAATTTGTATTAATAAAGGATAAAATTGAATAAAAAAAATTAATAGGACAAAAATGTAATTAATAATGATCATAATAATAATAATAATAATAATTATTATTAATAAAAATTGTGTCATATTACTAGTGTTAAGAAAAAAGAAGTTTGTTTTGTGTGAAATGGTTGAAAAGACTTAGAAAATAGTTTTAGAATAGAAGTGATATATTATTAAAGTGAAAATAGTAATAAATAGGAAGACCACAAGTCTCATTTTAAAAAATCATCATCTCTTTAAACTTTTTTTTTTCTTCTATCTTCTCTCTAACTTTTTGAATCCCTACGTCATCAAACTGATTATCGGCGTTCATCATTGGATTCTTATAAGTGAATACTACAAGACTGCCTGATCAGATTAGATACAGTAAGTTCATTTTTGTTTCTTCTTCTTTTGAGTCAGTTTTGAACTTATTAACTTACCTTTGGTATAGGCATTTCATGTGGTGTATCTAACTTCAAGATTAGTTATGAGTCCTAGATCGTTAGATCTTTGATCAGGACTTTGTGATATAGGTTAAGCTACCCTTGGGCTTGTAGGATTTGAGCTTTTTGTAAAGGAAGCTGATTTTAATTTTCAATAGAACCAATCTCAAGTTTTCTTGCATAATTGTTTGTTGTTGAGTAAAGTAGTGCATTATTAAAAATGGTTGATTTTGTGTATTTTGTATAGTATATGTTGTTTTGATCTTAATGAGTTATCAATGGTATTTCATTTGAGATTGAAAGTGTTGAATGGTAGTATAATTTGACTTGAATTGCATTATGAATTCTACTTAAGTGTAAGACTGTATGTTATTGTTTTGTAGATATGAATGATTGGAAATTGGTTTAGAAATAATGAATATATATGTTGACAGAGTATCTCTATCATCTTAAGAAAAGAAGTATCATTTTAATGTTGTAAGTTTATAAAAATATAAGTTTTGAATGTAATTTTTGGTGAAAAATGTTAAGGAGATAAGTTGTTGGGAAACTTTCTACTGCATATCTCGCTCAAGCTAGTATGAGAGAGTGAGTTCCATACCTATTTTTGCTCAAGCGAAAAAATTCTCGCTCAAGCGAAAATAGGATGAAAAATAAGGTGTCCATTTTCGCTTGAGCGAGAATCCCGCGGTATTCTTGCTCAAGCGAAAATGGGGTGAATTTGGGGTGTTCTCGGATCCCTTTTCACTTAAGCGAGAGGATTTTCGTCATTTTTGCTGAAGCAAGATTATTTTCGCTCAAGTTAAAAAACTTAAATTTTAAGATTTGCTTCTATGTTTTTTGTTTTATTATTGTTTATTGTTTTTAACTATTTTCTATGTGAATTTTAATTATATAGTTAATTTGAAAATCCTTTAATTTTTATGTGTTTTATGTAAATTTTTGGGTTGTTTACTTTTAAGCTTTGATGTGATTAAATGGTGTGATTTTGAATAATGTAAGATGTGAAATATGAAATTATAATTGAGACATAGTATTTTCAGGAAAGAAAATATCGTATTGAGATTGTTAGGAGAGTGTATTGATTTATGAGTGCTCTGTGAAAGAGATGATTCTGATTCTACAGGTATAATGAAATAATATAGATGAAGTTATTAAGGTGATGAGAGTCGAAGGAGGTTCATATTGTTGAAGATGGATGAAGTCTCTTCTCTACCTAGTGTTAGTGTGTGTTTGATGTAGAAAATAGCTAGTTTGTTTTGAAGTTTGTAATAGGTTTAAATGATCTTGTATGTAGGCTTGTGGTTGTGTAAGGTTGCCTTTTGCTACTTGATCTATCCTAGATGCCTAACCAAGCCTAGATCAAGCACATGAAGTGGTTAAAAGTCTTTTCAAAAGCTTTTTAGAGTTTTCTCCTAAAATCAGGATACCACACAAAAATTAATCTGTTTCTCTGTAAAAGAACAGGTTTATTCTTTGGTCTGCTGAAAGGATTTTCGAAAGTTAGTTAGGGCACCAAAGGTACAACTCAGACAGTTATTTCAGTTAGCTGAGTTGGCAGTTTT
>Ga0123342_1001942_pt1 | contig 34659 bp, 16 predicted proteins | sample Turbeawhitnodule_FD_89960 | JGI IMG/M metagenome (GOLD analysis project Ga0123342, IMG submission 89960) | Root nodule microbial communities of legume samples collected from Mexico - Turtle bean Mexico white nodule | ecosystem: Host-associated > Plants > Roots > Nodule | place: Mexico: Nepantla... | reverse complement strand
TCATCATCAAAAGATCGTTAATGATAGTTTCCCTTACCTAGACATCCAACTATTCCAAGTCAAATCCCAACAACTCATGTGTTTTAACATATGAAGTTCAAATATGTTCATAGAAAAATGTGACTTCCAAACTAAATGTATCATTACAAAATCAACAAATACAGGAGGGATTAGAATTGCAAACAACATTAAAATCATTCATGAAAAAATATCAACAACAATGCATAAAGTAAAAAAAAGTATGCATCATGATATTATCATAACAGAACTCATAAGATAGCATTTCTTACTCCAATACCTAACATTATCTCTCACAAAATACAATCAATGCATTTATTTTACTTTCAAAACTAACTAAAAGGGAGAACTACAATTCAATATGCACCAATTCAATATTCCCAATAATCTCAAAGAGAAAATCTCAATGATGTATCATAATAACTATTATACCAAAAATTCTTACAAGCAAATTAAATCCTACTTCAAATTCATCATCAAAAGATCATTAATGACAGCTTCCCTTACCTAGACATCCAACTATGCTAAGTCAAATCCCAACAACTCATGTGTTTTAACATATGAAGTTCAAATATGTTCATAGAAAAATGTGATTTCCAAACTAACTGTATCATTTTGAACCTAAAAATATCAAAGATTCGTGAATTTGTACAAAATCAACAAATACAGAAGGGATTGGAATTGCAAACAACATTAAAATCATTCATGAAAAAATATCAACAACAATGCATATGTATCATGATATCAACATATATGTCATAATAATAGAACTCATAAGATAGCATTTCTTACTCTAATACCTAACATTATCTCTCACAAAATACAATCAATGCATTTATTTTACTTTCAAAACTGATTAAAAGGGAGAACTACAATTCAATATGCACCAATTCAATATATCCAATAATCTCAAAGTGAAAATCTCAATGATGTATCATAATAACTATTATACCAAAAATTCTTACAACCAAATTAAATCCTACTTCAAATTCATCATCAAAAGATCATTAATGATAGCTTCTCTTACCTAGACATCCAACTATTTCAAGTCAAATCCCAACAACTCATGTGTTTTAACATATGAAGTTTAAATATGTTCATAGAAAAATGTGATTTCCAAACTAAATGTATCATTACGAACCTTAAAGTATCAAAATTTCATATTTTCTTATCAAACTTCACATGCAAACACCAAACCTACTTCTTGACATGCAAACAACATAAGAAAAAATCATCCAAAAAAAGATATAGAGAAACTAACTATAAATAAAACTTTGATTGGTAGATTATCTTCTTCTCTTTGCTAGTATTCTTAAGACAAATTCAATTTTAAAAATATGAACTATTAGCTTAAAATGTTAAAGAAAGTAGAGAAAGTTTAGTTTTGAAGATATAATAATTTTTACTAAATAAAATTTGAATAGTTAAATTTTTATATTTACAAATTTTTCAACTTAATAAAATATTTATACTTTTATCTCACTTAGATCACATTATTCGATCCTCATAATTAAGACTTTTAACTAGTTATCATGTTGTGTTCCAATATTATACTACATTTTTATATCATATAATATATAAATATATAATTAAATTAAGAATTGTAACTTAAATTATTAATTCGCACAAATTAAAATATAAATTCTTAATTTAATTATAATAAAATAATTTAAAATAGATAATAATATATTTAATTTGTCTAATTAAAAATATTTTTAAGAGAGCAAAATTTAAAATTGAAACTCTTCTTATAATAGGATTAGTGAAAGATATCATTTTAAGTGAGTACGAGGAAGAGCAAGTCCAACTCACTTTATTTTTCGTCAGCCATTGATGGATGGTTCGAGCATTTTGGCACCCTAATTAAATGTTATAAATAAAAAATATTATTAAAAGTGAAAAGATATTTAATATTTTAAAAAAAATTGAGAAAAAATTTTAGAGACATATATAGCATTGGTGAAAGTGAAAGATAGAAAGTGGGGAAGCACGTGATGACTAAGTTTTAGCCAATTGAATGCATGAGAGGTGTTTGGACAGTGGGGCCTTGCCAGCCAAACAATGTCCCATTTTAACTGTTTTTAACATATCATATCACCTTTTTATATAACAAACATTCTAAATAACCATATTATTTCCAAAATGTATTTTTATGCTTCACCATTTTCACAACTCAAAAATTAACCTGTGTACAAATTTAAAATCAATATTTAATTTTTTATAATAAAAATAATGATAGTTTATAATTGAATTAATTTTTATTTTTTTCAACTAAATATACTCTTGATAACTTTTGTAATGAATTGATTATTGCTCATTTATATGAGATATTATATATCTTGAAAAATGTTGTTATAATTTTTTAAATAATTTTATCTGTTATATTTCACTGGATTAATTATTCTTATTAAATCCTAATTTTAAATTTCAGATATTTAAAAAGTTAGATAGAACTGAATATTGAAATTTGTTAAGTTAGGATCACACTCTGAATTTTCAAAATACAAAATACTAAAAGAAAAAATAAGAAGAAGAAACAGTGGATACATTTATAATGTAGTTTATGTATAATACATTGGATTTTATTAATTAATATGCATGATAAGTTGACTTTCCAATAACTTTTTCAAATCACACCTAAGAACACTTTTGATTAGTTAATAATATGAATTTTTTTCATTGATTTTAAACTCTAAAGGAAATGAATATCTCATTAAAATGTTAACTTATATTACGAATATCAAATAACAATTATTGCTACTGTGATTGGTTACATGAAACATTACTGATATTAATAATTAAAATGCAAGTATTTGTCTTTGTACTGTGTTTGGATTTGAGAAATTATTGTATGAGCTATCTGTCACTGGTAGTGGTTCCTTAGTGGTGGAAGCCACGCCACTGAAAACGCAGTATACAAAAAAAAGTGCTTCTTACCCATCAATCATCATCATGCAAATTCAATAATTTCTACACCTCTCTCTTCTTTAGTGCTCTGTGGTTGTTGGCTTCTTTCTTTTCCTTTTTTCCCCTTTTAATCCTCAATATTACATTATTATGTTTGGTCAGTTGTTTTTTACAAATATTCTTTTAGCTCCATTAAATTTTTACTGTTTTATTAAAAAAATGCAAATGTGGTTAATAGCTTGAAAATATAAGTTACATTATTCAATACTATGTAAAAGTTATTTTAAAGGGTCTACAAACTAAGAAAAGATAAAATTTCAAAAGATTCCTTTCCAAATAATGTCTCGGGAAGATTTACAATAAAAAAAATAAAAAATAATATTATTTACGGATTTTTACCACGAATTTAAATCCGTAGGTAAATTCAATACCTACCAACTACTATCACGATCTCTATTACCTGCCAACTATTACTTACATATCTTTATTACATACCAACTATTATTCACAGATCTCTGCCGATAAAAAAAAAAAATATTCACAGATCTCTATTACCTACCAACTATTACTCACGAATTTGTATTATCTACCAATTATTACACACAAATCTTTATTATCTACCAACTATTATTATAATAATTATATACATCATATTAAAAATATTATAATAAATAATTATAAAATCATAACTAATATCCATAAATAATAATAATAATAATAAATAATAATAATCATAACTAATAGGTATACATATTATTAATATTATAAAATTAATAATATTAATATTATATTTATAATATGAATGATAATATTAATAGTATTAGTAATATTAATAGTATTGATATTAATAAAATTAATAATATTAATATCATTAATAATATTAATAAAAATATTAATATCATTAATAATATTAATACCAATTGTAAAACGAGTTTTGATTTAAATTTTAAACCAATACAGAGTTTTTGCCAATAAATTTTTTCAAGAAATGTTTTTAATTAAATTTAAAATGCTAATGTAATAAAAAAAATTACTTCATGTTGGCTTTTTTTACTAATCATGTAATAAAAAATAAAATTATTAACGATTTGCTATTATAATAATTTCAATTTTTATAATACTATTTTTTGATTCCCTAGACTTATTCTAATAAATGAAAGGTTACTTCAAAATTCCAATAATGTTAGTTATTCATTTTTAATTATGAATATAGTAACGTTATAATTAAAAAAAAGTTACACTAAGTTTGGCATAAACAACTATATTAAAAAGGAAAATAACTTTGGTTGACACTAATCTCTAAAGAAAAAGGTTACTAGTACTTTTTAATTCCAATCTTATAAATTATTAACTAAAAAATATATATACATCAGAAAAATTATTAATAAATACTAATTTTAAAAATAAAAATAATTAATTATTATATTGAATAAATTAAATATTATTTTCAAATTTTAAAAAAATTATTAATATTAAAAGTAATTTTTATTATTAATAAAAATTATAAACTAGTTTTAAATTGGTATTCTTTTATAAGGATGGCAATGCGAGCTGGCTCGCCACAGGCTCATTCGGTGTTTAGCATGCAAAATGCAAAATGCGGTACGGGTTGAACCGCCCTGTGCAAGGAGTGCAAGTTCATTTCACTGATTCGGCCCGCATAAGAGATAACCCGCGGGCCTGCAGGCCAGCCTGCATAAGAAAAATATTGTTTTTTTCAAAAAACTAAAATTTCATTAATTATTAAAAAACTTATTCTTACTATACTGAAAAAATAAAATTTTATCCATGTTTCAATTCATTCAATTAAGATAAAAATATAAATTTTATGAGAGTTGTTAGAAGGCTTGATTAAAATTAATTAAAGTTTTGCTTTGCACCTATTTTTCCTATAGATGTATGTAAATGTATATGAATATAGTTTTGCTACAAAATATTTTAATGAAGATGACTAGTTTTTCAACTATCCTATTGAAATCTCTTCTTTATATTATTTTTTTATTAACAAAGTTTAAATATAAAATTTTACTTAAAACTAAATTCATTGTCACTCTTCATACTAACTCTATGACTCAACTAAAGATTTGGTCTTAAGTAACCTCTAAAGTCTCTCTTATTTTTCCTTTTCTGACTGGTGTTTGGATCCCCTAGTTAGTAGTTAGTATGTATTATATTAAACATAAGTGATTTATTGAATGATTTATTTAGGTTTATCACACTGTATTTGTTCTAGTATGAAGTTAGTGGCAAACTTCTGGGAGGAGGGATTGTTTATTTTTGTTTGATTTTGTACATGGGTTGGATCACCCTTAAAATGGTTCTTATTTATTTATTTATTATTGTTAATAAAAAGATTAACTTCTTTAAATGATTAAAATAAAACATTCTTTTTTAGTACATTAAATTCAATATTTTTCAAATAAAATAAAATAAATGTCACACTGCAATAATGAGTGAATGAGATATGATTTTTTTTTTACAAAAAAAAATAAATAATTATATTTTATTTATAAGGGTCAGCAGGACAACTCGCCCCTCTATTGGCCCGTGCGGGCTGCATATTTTGCAGGACGGACCTAAATGGGTTAGCAAGTTAGATTAGTGAGTCCGTCCAACGCTTTTTGGTAAGGATTATGGGCCGGCCCGCATGGTTCGCCCTGCATTGTCACCCCTATTCTTTTAGTTAATTAGTGATATATATATATATATATATATATATATATATAAAATGTAATAAATATAAAATATACTTGTCACCCCTATTCTTTTAGTTAATTAGTGATATATATATATAATAATAAATATAAAATATACTCGTAATTAATTATGATATAAAAATAAAATATTAATAAGAGGACTTAAAAATATTTACATTTTTAATTTGGAATATTTTCATTTAGGGTTAAATCTATATATCATAGTCTCAAATTATGTACGGTTTTAATTTGACCCAAAAATAAGTGATGTTATTATTTTATAATGTACTATTAATTATTATTATCTTGATATGTTTATTTACATAATTAATTTGTTAAATGATCAATCACCACAATTATCTATTTATTGAGATTGTGAAACTATTTCAGTAAAATTGTGTACTATATATATATTCTTAATATAATTTTTAAACGGTAAATAGCATGAGAGAAGGAAATATGAGTTACTTTGATGAAAAATATTTAGACATAAATTCAATATATGTAAAAATAATAAATTGTTACCTAATAATAAATAATTTAAATGTTCATAAATTAAAAAAGTATGATTGACACATAATTTTGTATTAAATGTAAACAATATTATTATATTTATAATAATAATAATTATATAATTTATTTATTAAAAATATCTATATATGTTTGTATTATTAATTATTAATTACTAATTATTAATAATCTAAATACAAACTTATTTTATTATTAATTTTTATTAATTATTAATTTTTGTTTATTAATAATATTATTAAATATTTGTGTTATTTAAATTTTGTGTAATAATTAATATTTATATTTAGACAATTTTAATATCATTTCATTTTTATTTAGATAATTTTAATATTATTTAATTTTTTATTATATTATGTTATATATATTAACTACATAATGGGAAAAAAAAGTATTGTGCCACTTTTATGTAAAGACAAAAACGAGACTAAATTAGGAAAAATATACCATCATACATGACTTTCTGTAAGGTTCTTTGCATCTCAGAGGGGGTTTCGAAGATACTATTCACGTTGATCCCTCTCTTCCTCTCTCGCTCAGATATGTGAATTCAAATGAAGAATATCAATACACATCTAACCATGTGAATAGTACTTCCCTTAAAGCAAACATATCCTAAAGGAATATATACTAGTAATATGTAACCTAGTCACATTTCTTCTCTAAACGAAAAAAATACATTAGAACTCGTAATGCATTTATAATTGTATAATAAGAGTATTATCCAAAATATATTAGAGATATACATAATAATATACAATTAAATTAAATTAAATGCAGTCTAGTAAAATAAGATATAATTCAATCAAATTAGATGCAACCATATAAATACAATATTTATGTAGTAATAATTGTTTGAATGCCATATTTCATAATTAAATATGTATTTTATATATCTTTTCAACATCACAATCTATGTCCAAAAATATCTGTAAATACAAATCAATTTCATAGAAGATACTCACTCAATTCTCGCACTCCCTTATATATTTAATATATTTATAATTCTTTATATATGATTTTATTTACTTAAACGTTGAAAAATGTTCTACATATGAATCTCCTCATATATCTTCGACATACTTACAAATTATCTTCTCTGAAGTCATAACTTCCTTACAAAATAGACCATTTTCATCCATTCCAAAAGATTAACTTTGTTTTCTAGTAAGAACAATTATTAACAAATATAAACAAAAAAAATATCAATACACAAATTGTACTAATATGATAATATATTTTCTAAAATATATGGAAATACACATGATAATATAAAAAGTTAATCAAATCAATTAATTCTAGTAAAATCTGACATAATTAAATTAAATTAAATACAACTATATAATTCAAATACTTATATAGTTATAATTGATTGAATGATATATTTGATAATTAAATGTATGTTTTTTACCTTTTCAATCCTACAATTCATATAAAAAAAAGTCTATAAATAAATACAAATTAATAAAATGTCTATAAATACAAATCAATTATATAGGAATTACTACCCTCATTTACTATAATTCCCTATATTTGTTTTACTTGAAGATAATAATTTTTTACAGATAAATTTCTCCACATTTCTTCAACATACTCGATAATTTCCCTAAATCATAAGTTGATTTGTAAAACAAACTATTTTCATCCACCTCAGAATATGAACGTTCTACGCTGTTTGACATAAGATAAAAATACTTAAAATGTATTTATATTTAAGAAGAAAAGTGCATTTTTGATTTGAGAGGTGTTGTGAGAGTGTTTTGAGAGTGCATGAATGCATTTTTGATGGTTGATAGAAATAATAATGATGAGATAGTAGAATTGAAGGGAAGAGTTTCCATTATGGTCTGAAAAGACCTCTTAAATATTGTGATGAGTAAGTGAAATGAAACACAGAATTGCATTAGTTTTTCCTTTTTCTTTTGCATCGAAATGGTCAAACGTCATTTATGTTCATAAATAGGGAAGGCAACCCCTCCAACCACGATATGCAGATTACAATTTTAAATTTCCAACTCTGCATGCTCATAGCTAGCTGTCACAACACTACAGAATGCTCAATGCACTACTAAATGCTGTAATAAATTCAAATCAACAATGGAACAATATTTCTTCAAGAACTATTTCTTTTACAATATAACTGATTTTTTTAGCTATATGTAAAATGGAAGGATAAAAGTGTTTTTTTTTCCTTAAATTTTAAGAAAGTAGATAATATGAACCCTAACCTAATGAATGTGTCACAAATCATAACAACCATAATTAATATCCTTGAAATTGAAAGCAATGTTTGTTATGAAATCAACATTATAGGAATTTCGTAATGGTGTATAAGCAGTAGAGAGAGCAAAAATAACTTTCTAATTTAAAGAGAAGAATACAAAATTCATTTTCGTGTTTTTCGTTTAACTGCTGAATTTGAAATTCCAGCTTATGACAGCAAAAATTATTTGGCACGTAGCTACTTACTCAATATCCACCTGTTCTTGTGCGTTTATGGTTGTATCTCGTGGATGCACAAATACAGTACAAATACCATACCGCAGTATATTAAATTTTCTCTAATACTATAATTCTTTTTGCAAAATCAAATAATTTACGTTATATATAAGTTTTTTTAGAAGTTAACAGGGAGCGCGTAAGAGCGTTTTGGAGGCGTGAATTGTATTTTGTATCTTTAAATAGAAACACGGATTCGAGTAGTATTTTGTAAAATTGTAAAAAAAGGAAATTAAAAAAAATGATGAATAATGACACAGATGGCAAAAGAAAAAGTACAAAAAAAAGAAATAAAAAAAAACAAAATTCCTTGCTTAACAGCAGCTGCCAATGTGTTAAAACCAGACACGTCCTCTTCCCTTTTTTTTAGAAGATAGAAAAAAGAAGAAAAAAAAAAGAGATAGAGAGAGAGAGAGAGAGAGAGAGAGAGAGAAATTGAGACAGAGACAGTGATGAATGAATGAAAAATGAATCTGGTATAAGTAAGTCATAGATTTGTTTTTCTCAGAACTCTCTACCTCCCTCTCTTTCTCTCTCTGGAACTTCACTCCATCCTGGTTCCAGAGAAAACCGCGTACTCTTTAAAACGCACCAACACAAGAAAGAAAGAAAAACGCAGAACTCAAGAACATCACAAGAAATTCCAACAATGCCGTTTTTTCTTTAAGACCCTTTCATTTTCTTCCACCAAGAACCCGTTTTGCCACTCACCCATTACTCCAATGCTTCCCCTTCGCCTAGGTGCCGTCGTTTCCTCCCTCATTCTCTGCTTCCTCTTCCCCCCGTTCTTCTGCCTCGGAATCCGCTCTTTTCCGACCACCGAAGACGACGGCGCGTTTTTCAACTATGCGGAGGCACCGGAGTACCGAAATGGGGCGGGCTGCCCCGTTTCCTCGACCCACACCGCTTTCCCCTCGTGCGACCCCTCTCTGGTCCACATCGCCATGACCCTCGACTCCGGCTACCTCCGCGGCTCCATCGCCGCGGTGCACTCCGTTCTCCGCCACTCCTCGTGTCCGGAAAGCGTGTTCTTCCACTTCGTCGCGGCGGAGTTCGACCCGGCAAGCCCTCGGGTCCTGACCCGTCTCGTTCGGTCCATCTTCCCCTCTTTGAACTTCAAAGTTTACATCTTTAGGGAAGACACGGTGATTAATCTAATATCGTCTTCAATCCGACTAGCCTTGGAAAACCCGTTGAACTATGCGCGCAACTACCTCGGTGACATGCTGGACACGTGCGTCGACCGCGTGATCTACCTTGACTCCGACGTGGTGGTGGTCGACGACGTACGGAAGCTGTGGCGCGTGCCACTCACGGACGCGCGCGTGATCGGTGCGCCGGAATATTGCCACGCGAACTTCACGAAGTACTTCACCGACGAGTTCTGGAACGACCCTTTACTCTCTCGCGTGTTCTCTTCTCGAAAGCCTTGTTATTTCAACACTGGAGTGATGGTGATGGATTTGGTGCGGTGGAGGGAGGGGAACTACAGGAAGAGGATCGAGAACTGGATGGAACTGCAGAGGAAGAAGAGGATTTATGAGTTGGGCTCTCTGCCTCCTTTTTTGCTTGTTTTCGCAGGGAATGTTGAAGCCATTGATCATAGATGGAACCAGCATGGGCTTGGTGGGGATAACGTTAATGGTGTGTGTAGGTCCTTGCATCCTGGTCCAGTTAGTTTGTTACATTGGAGTGGAAAGGGGAAGCCTTGGGTGAGGCTTGATGAGAAGAAACCTTGTCCGTTGGATCGTCTTTGGGAGCCTTATGATTTGTATAAACCCAAAGAAGTGAGGGATAGGGTGAGAGATCAGAACTGGGGATTCTCTTCTTCTATTTTGGTTGGCTACGCTCATGATTTGTTGTAACGACAACGACGATGATGATGATGATGGTGATGGTGATTCTTTGGTACATTTGTTGTTCAGAGATTCTTTCTTAGCAGTGTACAGAACAGATTGAGTAGAAGGGATTGATTGGGGTTCTTCATTCTTTCTGTAGAATTTCTCTTTTCTTAAGGCGTTTAAAATTCTTGTGCTTTACAAAATATGAAATTTCGATTCTTTTTTCTGCTGGTGGAGGGTTCCATTGGAACGATTTTGGTGGGTGGGTTCAGTTCTTTGTATGGGACCATTGATTGTATGTGCCAAACAAAGTGAAGAAGAATAACAGACAGTTGTTCATTGTTTTATTTGGATTCGGTTTCTATCACCCTTTGTTTCCTTTCCTACCTGTGACTGTTACACTATTGAAGGATGAAGTGAAGTTTTAAACAAATATCGAACACTGCAAAATATGAAAAGTTATTGAATTCTCTTCTGGTGTATAAAGTAAAAATAAAAATTAGGATAAACATAGGGACTGAATAAATGAAAAGGAGAAAGAAAGAGGAAGAGGCACATTGGCACTTGTCATGTTGTGATTGAGAATTGATCACGGAATGAATTAAGAACTAAGGGTAAAGAAAGGGGGAAATAAAGTGTACATGAAAAGGGGTTTGAAGCAGTAGTAGGTTTGGTCACGGTTGTTTCCTTTGCCATGAGGAAACTGAAATTTGATGGCTAACAACAGCGATCGTTGTTTTCACATATCAACAACTTTAGACCCCACAACACAGCTAATGTTATTTGGAAAGTTCTTCGCGTAAGGATAAATCATTGCAATTTCATCTTCACTCGCAATTTTCTTCACAGCCGTCATGTCACCGAGTCTTCTCAACACTTCCATGAGAATCCAAGGAACGGATTCATAGGAATTTGTATAAGAATAACATTGATAATGCTAAATTATTGGTTTATACTTTACAGTATTATGCTACTTAATTTTTTTATTTTTTTTTTAAATTTCCGTTGTATGTGCCCTTTGTCCAACATGAAGTCATGGCTTGCAGTTCTGGTTTACCAAAGTTGACCACATGAGGTGTACCGTTACAATGTCTGTTTCAAATGAAATTAAGAAATTTCGCGTTTGCTTACTCAATTAAACTATTGGGACATTATTAATATTCTTAGTGCCAATTGCCAATTGCATTATTTGCCACATGTCTACAAAAACAAGTTCTATAAAAAATGATCGAGGAACAAAAAGTTAAACAGTTGAAGTTTACCAGAGCTGTGTATTTACTCAACTAAAATCTTAATGCCAAACTGTGATTTTTTTTATTTTATTTTATTCGGGGATAAAAATAAGAAAAATGTCACATTGAAAGTAATATTAGCCTACTGTGCTACAAGAAGAATATCATGTATTGGAGGAATGAACATTAAAAATCCGAGTACAAAACATGTTGGCAATTGGCAATTGCATTGTTTGCGTCATGTCTGCAGAAAAAAATGACATCAAAGGACTATGATTGAGGAACAGAAAAGTAAAGTAGATACTGTAGTAGTATAAACAGAAGTAACTTTTGGTTTGGAAATATTCATAAGGGGTTTGAATTTATACACACTCCATTTTTCATGAACCTTACAAAAAAGGTGCCAGCTATATGAACTGTGTCAACAGATTAAAAACAGGAAAACAATCCAACCAAAGGGAGGAGGAGAAAAAGGACAATCATACATTACTGAGATCAGCCATCTGATTTTAATTTGATTATTAAACATGTAATGTAACATGACTGTGTTCGATGTCTCTTTCTTTTCATTTTAAATACGCAATCTGACATTTTAAATATGACAATCTAACACCATGTTCCCACCTAGAATCCCAAGCAAAATGCAATAAGAAATTAAAGCATATTGGTAACAATAGTTGTATCACCTCCATTACCACCATAATCAAGTAATCATCCTCCAAGGTTTCTACGAATGGTTTCCACTTCTCTGCCGGTAATTTGGAAACCCTTCTTGAGAATTTCATCATTAATAGAAGGCTTGCTAGCAAATGTTGCAAGTGATGCAATTTGTGCACCTGGGTTCTGGCTATTTAGACCAGAAAGAGCTAGTGCTGGTTCCCTTGAGTTACTATTGAACAAGAAATGTACCAGGCCCTTTGGGAACACAAATGACTCACCGGGCTTCAGGTTCTGGGTAAACACACGGTTATTCGTGTCAACAAAGCCCACAAGAAGCTGACCCTTGAGGCAAGTGGTCACTTCGGAGGCCCGTGGATGCGAGTGAGGTGGCACAATCCCATTCCCCGCTATATCAACCCGGACCAATACCAGGCCCAATGTGTTAAGCCCAGGAAGATTAACAGTGTTGGTGGCTGTGACACTGAAGCCGAATGGGTTACTAGTGTTACCATTCTTAGACAAAGCAGATGTCACAAAATGGGATGGTGAAACTTTATCTGGGTTGATACAAGGCACCCCATTAATAAAAAATTCACCTTTGTTATCAGCAACACAATAATCTTGAAGTGGGTCAGGGTCGGGTCTGGATTGGCCCAACAGAAGGGATAGGGTGAAGAAAAGTAAGTGAAAATAGTTTCTCATTTTTGCTACAATTGAGGAAACAAGTGAAAGGAAAATTATATGGTAGCTTGCATAAGCCAAAGCCAAAGTGTATGTATATATATAGTTGTAGAATAGAAAGAGAGAGCAGGTGGTGGATGCTGATATAGGTTTAACTTCCATGTGCATAGTGGGGTGTGGTGATTGAGTAGCTTAAGAGCATAGGATGAGGGAAAGAAAGGAAAAACTTAAAGTAAATGTGATCTAGTCATATTAAGCCACACAAGGTGTGATGTATAGGTTCTATTTCACTGAAAATGATTTTTGATTTTGATTAACCAACATGCTTTGTGCCATGCTTACCATTTCAAGGCCAAGTCCATTGCTTCTAATTTCATTCTTTATTTGGGCTTGGGCCCATTTTGGATCACCCCTCTGCAAATCAAACGCTGTCGTTTGAGGTAGTAGGGACCGATACGGCATCGTTTTTTGTTCTTACTTGAGGCGTAGGGGCTAGCACCTTATATTATACTTTTAGTTCAACCAATTCAATAATGGTCCACATGTAGTCCAAATGCTACATATTATAATAAATTTGGAGAGTCGTCACATGCAAACTTTCCACACGCGGCGCAAGAGTTCAGCTTGTGGCGATGTGGGCCTTTCTTCCTTGCCTTACATTGCATGGTTGATCTCATCCACGTATCTAACCATCACTGCATTGGGGTTAATGGGTCTCTTTCTTTGAACCATCTAGTATGGTGGGAGGAAAACAAAATTTAAGTGTGGTTGTGACTTGACTTGTTATCTCCTTGTTTTATTATTCAGTGCATGGTCACTTGTTTAATTGAAGCTATATAATTTGAGTAATTATTTGCTAAAAAGGGTATGGTATCTTTTTGTTTTTTTTTTTTACTTTGTACAAGGTTTTCCCTTCATCATTCTGTGTCCTTTCATTGTGTTGTGATCCCTGAAGTCTAATCCAAACTGATTCAACCTTGGCCCTCACTGGAAAGCAGTGGTACTTATTGGCATCAAAAGTTAAATCTTCTTTTAGGAACTGAGTACCAGTTGTGATATAGAAACCTCAAGTTACTTTGCATTTTGCTCTGAGTTTTGCTTTTGAGGCATGTTGGATTTTTTTATGATTGGTTTTTTGGTCTTAGGAGTTTCCTGAAGTACCACAAGCAGACAAAGGGTGTTGTTACTGTAGGAAAGTGAAGTAGAATTTGATGTGAAAGAAAAAAAATAAGAGTATTCTCTCACTCCAAATCCACATGCACATGTCCCTGCTATTCTCCTTTCTCATCATATGCTGCAAATTATTTTAGACTCTTTTTTTTTGTCCCATTGTGAGGACTCTTACTCCTGGTCTTTTCAGTGAGATATCCAGGAATGATTATTCCCCAATTGCTAGTTTACAGGCCATACTGTGCATAGCTTCTGTGTTGAAGTAGTAATTTACTTCCATGGGTGAATTTCTTGTGGATGCAACAGTGTTTGAAGATAAGGTAAACTCATTTGTCATTAAGGTTCTTTCATATTAGAAATTGATTATTTTTTATTATCGTTATTGTAGCAAATCTGTCTTGCTCTCTGCTTGTATCACATCCAAATTTATGATTGTTGAAATCCTGTGCTCTTTTTTGGTGTTGTTTGTGAGTTGTCTCTGTGTTGGTTGTCTGCAATTATGCACAAAAGTTTTTGTTTTTTCCCCTGATGTTGAAGCAGATGGGAGAAAGTGCTGCTTCCAGTCCTCCTCTGCAAGTGTCTGTTTCATTTGGGAGATTTGAGAACGATTCCTTGTCTTGGGAGAGATGGTCCTCTTTCTCTCCTAACAAGTACTTAGAAGAAGTCGAGAAGTGTGCCACACCTGGATCAGTGGCTCAGAAAAAAGCTTACTTTGAAGCCCATTACAAGAAGATTGCTGCCCGGAAAGCCGAATTGCTGGCTCAGGAGAAGCAAAGGGAAAAAGATTCTTTCAGATCAGAAGATCAAGTTGAAGTAGATCTGGGTGGTAATACTGATGCAGAGCTTGATAAATCCGACACTCAAGATTTCAATGAAGGGGTTACGCAAGAAACCAGTTCTGTTGGTGAGATCCATAGGACCCATGATAATGATTCTGAGGAGGAAGTTGCAGTTTCAACAGGTTACCATGGTTCACCAGTTGAGATGGAGAACAAGGAACTGGAAAGTAGATCACATAGTTCCTTCCAGATGGATGAACCTGAAGATGTATGCATGAAACATGAAGAAAGTCCTAACATTGAAGCTGAAGATGTGAAAGAAATTTCCCACGTCGTGTACAAGGAGACTGGAAAGGCTTCAGAAGTCGAAGCAAACGATGTGAAATTGGTTCATCCAAAGGAATCTAAGGTTTGATTTAATTCATATATCCATCAGATTCATGTTCTTTTTAAGGGTTGGCAATCTGGTTAGCCTGATTTTAATTTCTCTCCCTCTTATTTGGACAGGTTACCTCTGTGAACAAGGGCAGCAATGCAGCCAAGACAAAGAAGAAACCAATGCTATCTACTTCTAAGGCATCCCAGATTTCCACACCAAGAAGTTCAAAGTCTGCATCAACTCCTACCAAAACAGTAACACCTGCTTCTTCAACTAAAAATGGAAGTTCTCCATCTTTGTCAAGGAGGCAAATTACTTCTAGTGGGGAGAGCAGAAAATTTGCTAACAAACCTTTGCACATGTCTCTGAGCTTGGCTCCAAGTAATCCTGATCCAGCTCCTCAAGCTACCATGAGGAGATCTTTAATCATGGAGAAAATGGGGGATAAGGACATAGTCAAACGAGCATTTAAGACATTCCAGAACAGCTTCAACCAGCCAAAAACTCCTGGTGAAGACAAATCTTTGATTAAGAAGCAGGTAATTCAAAAATCTTTATGAACTACTGTTCATCATTGACAAATGTTTTTTTATACAGTGCAAATAGTACTACATAACTGTACAAAATCATATTGGTTTAAAAATGTTTTCTTCTTTATTTGCTGGGCAGGTTCCTTCAAGGGGGATCGTGTCAAAGGTTCCAACACCTACGCCTTTGAGGAAAGAAAATGGACGGTAAATTTTTTAATCTGCACTGATAATGAGTTTTCATTGCACTAGTTTCTTTTCCTTTATGTATATTTCGTAGTCCTTTTCTCTTTGTCGCTTTCATCCTACTGGTGCGCTTAAGATTACCATTTGATGAGGTATTTTTTTGTTGGTAGCTTTCTTTGGGAGAATTTTTAGCAAGAAAACTACGGATATTGTAGAAAAGAGGAGGAAACGTAGAGAGTTATTGTTATGCAAATTGATTCAAATATATTTCATAACTTGTGATTTTGTCTAACACATCTATTGTAGTTTCAATTGAAATTTCTCCTTAAGTTGAAATTTTCTGTATATGACCCTCGCGAAGTTGTTTTTGAATAGGTCAACTAAGGTTGGGAGTGCGGATAAAAGTGGAAATGTTGTACGAACTACTTTTGGCCCAAAAAGTGACATCAGAGCAGAGAGAGGAAAAGAGGTAGGACAAGCTCTTGATATTTGAGTATTACATTTAACAGGGAATATTCATAAGATTATGATATGAGAGTTCAACCAACCAACTTATGCCTTTCGACTTTCTATTTCTTAATCAGTCTTCAAGAAAAATAGAGGAAAAATCTAATGCAAAAGAAGTAGAAAGAATGCGTCTTCAATCAAAAGTAAAGGTAAAAATGCACTCTTTGTATCCTACATTCCATCTTGCCTTTGGTTTCACTTAAGTGTATCTGCATATATCTAGTGTACTAGGAAAAATGCCAGAAACACCCTCTTTTGAATATATTCCCTGCTGTCAACTGATATTTATTGGAAATCACAAAACCTTGTGAGTGCTACTTATTAAAGAAACTTCGCTTATGTTATGAGTTAATAGTTTTTAAGAAAATTTAACCAATAATAAAGTATTTGTTAAACAATGTACTCCAACACTCATGATGCTAAGGTACTAATAAAAAATGGGCATTGCTATTTTGATCCATAAATGGCTTGCCTGAACTCTGTGTGCATCAAACACAGGAGGAAAGAAAAGAGGCAGAGATGACAAGGTCAAAACATAATGTCAAAGGGACATCCACACCAGCTTCTTACCGTGGTCAAAAAGTAGTAAAAAGTCGTTCAGAAAAGGTACAAGTTGTACATTTGATCTGATATATGTACCCTAAATAAATTTGTAGTTTATGTTTGTCTGCAAACTGTTTCTTAAATTCTTACCTTCTTTTTCACTTTGGGGTAATGACTGATTATTTCTTTTCTTTATATTTAATGCTGTAAAGCAATATGTAAAACAGCTACTATTGATTGCATTCTGTTTCTAGAGACACAAACACAACTGTAAATTATTAAAATAATAAAACTTAAATTTTAATTGAAGTAAGCTGAAACTTGTGTTCCTCAACTTGGTCCGGTGATTGTTGACAAGGGAGATCAATGTGACCTAGTTGTTTTGTTTTGCTGTAAGAATGAACCTGTTTCTTGACAAATGAGCAATGTGGTTGATGGTCATACTAGAGATGATAATAAAAGTTCTTGTTTACATCATTTCTAGGATTACAGTATCATTAAGAATGAATGATACCAATGTTCGCTGGTATATTTTGTAATTAACCTCAACTATTTCCTGTCAAGCCATATAAATAATGTTCTTAGGTTCCTAAACTCAACAACACAGAGACATTCAGACAAAATCTAGGCATTGAAGATGGCTTCTGGTTTTTTCCTCAAATATATTTGTTGACTGCAGATTATGTTAAATTAAATGAGTTTTGAGGCATGATTTGTATTTTACTGTAGAATTTTTTTGAAGTGAAGCTATGTAGTAGTGCGGCCTTACTTTTGATAACTCTATTAATACTACTAATGTGCTATATCAATTATTTATACACATCAATACGTACCAAAGGAAAAAAAAAAGAGTGGGGGAATGCCAAAGATGCGATTAAAGGAAGGCTTATTCCATTAACTGTTATTTGTCATTTCAGGGTGATGCTAAAAGTAAAAGTTAGAATCCTCGGTGGCCCCACAAGTGAAAAAGGTGAAGAAGGAGAAAAGGTTAAATACCCCATGGTGGTAGACCTGTATGTTCAAAGGAAATGTTTGTGAAAACAGCTCAATGCTGTGATATTCATGTTTGGTAAGCAACAGTGGATCAACCTAAATGGGAGCTTATGAACATTATGAGGAGAAGGAGGAAGGAGTAGGCATCATTTATTGATGATAATTTTCTTCCTTGCAGCCCTCTAGGCACTGTGTTGATTAGGAAATAGTATTGTATAATGTATGTAATGTAAGAAATGCAAATATCTGTTGTCATTGGTTGCATTATTATTCTGCTTCTCTACCCGTCCTATGTGGGTGATTGATATGGTTTTTAACGTGTTGTAGACCATGTATCCCTAAGAAGCTAAGGTGATATAAACGTTGTCTAAAGTTCAACTCGCCCATCTCCCCCATTCACATGCAATGATGCAAGACTTTGTTACATTGGGAAACATGATTGAAGAATTTTCAGAACCAAGGAACAACACTAATTAAGTGGGATACACAAAGCAGATTAATTTCAGTATCAAGTTTGACATATGTTCTCTCCAATATACACTAATTAGAAATAAATATTGCTGGATATGCTCCTATACGAGGAAGAATTCTTATGCTAGCAACTTGAAAATTTGAACTTGTACCATAGGCTCTCTCTCCTACTTTTTGCCTTTTGTTTTTTTATTATCCTTTCTTTTTCTCCCCTTTATTTTAGTTTATAAGAAAAAACCTGTATAACTGCGTACAGTTATGGAGTTGTCGGATAATACTTTTGCATGTACACAAATGCATGCATAAACAGGAAGGTACAATTATCACTGAAAATATAAAACCGCACAACCTTTATAATACAGAGGAAACTTGCTGAAAGAAACTTGCAGATATAATTGTAAGCGGGAATTCAATCTATGAATGTCTTCTGACTATGCAGACAAGATAGTAATGTCAAATTTGTCGTGTATTTTGCGGAGGAAAATCTCATTGTCTTGATGAATAATGTTAAAAAAAAATCATTGAAGACATAAATTCATTTGTCCATCCTATCTACGTTGGTCTATTAGTTCATGCGCATGGTCAGTGACTTTTTGAGCAATGCTAAGTCAGCTTCTCTGGTGTCATATCTCTGATAAATAAAAGAAAATCCATTCGTCGAACTTTCAATTCAAATACAATAGAAAATGAGAAGAAACGGAGCACGTTATGGACTTCTGGTTGATAACAAAAGAATCCAAGATCTATATATACACATGAGACTTAAAATGCTCAAGAACAATAGTTATCTGTACAAGTGACACGTACATTTAGAGGTTAAAATTTGGAAAATTGTTAACACTACAAGAATGGTTTTAGCTTCCGAATTTGACAGAGACAAACTGGCCGTATCAATGCAAAAGCACACACTCCCTCATAGTATTTCCAAACCTCCAATGGTTAGCACTTTGCTGCACAAGATCCTCTCACCACAAACTGGGAGCTATTTCATTCTTATTTTGAATGAAACAAAGCGAGTGATGTTATCATTTCGATGACATGCAATGTTATCCAAAGTCCTCTGTGCTGGTACCTCAGCAGACTATTACAGTGTTAGACTTAATTTACCTTAGGTGTCTTCCTCTTCTGCATGTTACGAGCAATCTCAATGCATGCTTGATCAACCATTCCCAGAAAATCCTTAACTATGACAAATAGATAAAGATTATCTACACTATCATTTGAAGCTCCTCCTTGATAATAATCTGTTGTTTTTTTCACAATTTTCATCACCCTTGTTTGCTCTTCCCTCACTAATCTCAATTCTTCCTCAGCATTTTCAAGAAAACGGTTCATTTCTCTCCCAAAGTTCCCTCCCATATCACTTCCACACTCGGAAACAAGTTCTCGAATTTTAAGAATCCTCGCCGAGAGCGATGAGATTGAACCAACAAAACTTTTGTAATCTGTAACCGCAGCTTTCTTCACGTTGGAAAACTCAGAACTGATCCCTCCCACAACTGGCAATCCTAGTGTTATATATTCCCTTTGTCTTTGTTCATTTGAAGAAGGAGAGTTCTGAGACGCTCCACTGTTGTTACTATTCATGCTGCTACTACGACTCAAACTGCTATTGCGGTTCAGAACAGCACGTTTTCCTTCAGAACGAACAACTTCTTCAACCACAAAGTGAAGCAATGTGGTTTTTCCATCAGTGCTCTTGACATCAGAGAGCTTTCTTAGAGAAGCCAAGTTGAAAGCTTGAGCATTACCCCTCTGAGTGCCTGCATTCATGCGATTTCCAGCCTTAAGCACTGCTTCAAGAAGTTTCACAAACATTCCTTGGTTTCGAAGCTCCTTGCACCCCATCTCAAGGGTCTGCAGAAACTCCTTTATTTCTTGAATGTCAGAGTCATAATTCAACCTGAATAGCAAGGCATTCAATCGCTTAAATGCTGAAGGAACAGCTTTGAGAATGTAACGTAAGAAAGATTCGGCTTCAGCAAGTTTTGAAGGGTCTCCTTCATACGCAAGTACAAGTGATTGCTCTTCTTCTGTTGGGGCTACCCTACCAAGCTTTTCAATGGTTTCTATGTTAAGGCCTTGACCATCAATGAGCGCGTCAATAATCTCTTTACGAGAAACTGTCAGAGATTTCAAAACAATAGCAATGTTTTGTGATTTTCTTGGGTCAAGAAGGAAGGCATTTGATGATTGAGCCAAAGCATCCCTGCTAGAACTCGTTGAGTTATTTTCTTTGGGGGCACTATCATTTCGGTTGGTGGCGATTAATCCGAAGAGAGATTCCATAAGATCATCATCAACCCTGTAGTTTAATAAATCATCAACCAATGCTAAAATGGAGGAATCAAAATTTAGATATTTACAAAATCTAGTATACTAGGATTACCTGAAAGAACCACGGTCTATTTTGTCCCACACCATAGAGTGATCAAGGTTGGTATTCACCTTATCCCAATGTAATGGCTTAAGTTTTACCTCAGGTGAAGTGTCTCCTTGCTTACTTGTGGTACCTGCTGTTCTTTCAATAGGATTAGGTGGCGGTTTTGATGACGACTTCAAACCACTTGCCTTTGGCGGAGGAGGTGGTGGTGCAGGACTCTTTCTTGGAGGGATTGGTGGAGGAGGAGGAGGAGGTGGTTGTGGCGAGTTCTTTTTATCTAGGATTGGTGGAGGAGGTGGTGGTGCTGATGCTGGTATTGGAGCTTCATTCTTTTTATCAGGTACTTTTGGAGGGGCTATTGGTGTTGCAGAATTTGTAATGTTCGGAATTGTTGAGAAAAAAGTGGAGAGTGGTTTTGGTGATGAAGGGGTAAAGGAAGGAGAAGATGGTTGTGTAGGAGAGCCTCCAACTGATGATGAAGGAACAGTGGGAGGAGGAGCAGGAGGTGGAATTCTCATGATTGTGTAGGACTCTTCTGGAAGAAATATGTTCATGTGGGAAGTTGAAGATCTCTCTCTAAGAAGAGGAGTTTCTTGAATGGATTCAGTTCTTTTCCCTGGATTTCCCTCATGATCATCTTCTTTATCTTTGGGGCTATCCAAAACCTCCCTTTGGAAACCCTTTTCTGGCATTTTTTTACCTTCAAGTTTTCTCCAATAAATAACATCCAAACCATCCTCATCAAGGATCAGTCCCTTCACGTTTCCTTCCATTCTCTCAAACACCTCTACCTGAGGTGCAACACGCCTATCTACAGCAGAAGCGGCGTTCTTTATTGTCTCCTTTCTCTTCCTTGTTCTGAAGCACCTTCTAACCAAGAAGAAAACCAAACCAGAAACAACAAGAGTGCTTGCTGCAGTTGCAGCTACTGCTGTTCCTACCTTACTGTTCGATGAAGAGGCTTTTGTTGCAGCCACTGGTCCTGATGACGGTGGTGATGCCTGTGGCTCTGACGGTGCATCAGGAGGTTGGATTGGGAGGGGTGGTTCTGAAGTTTGTAATGGATAAAATGTTTCAATATTCTGAGGATTATTGATCTGGCAATAGCAGGTTGGTATTACAAAGCCTTGCAAAACAACAAGGCTCACAAGAAGAAGAAACATCATGTTCAAAGACACGAATACTGGGGAGCAAAGATTACAAATACAATTAGGTTTCCACAAAATTAGCTATTGTGCTTGATGATCATTGCAAGTTTTTGTCCTTCATTGTCTTGCGCTATTGGTTTTGGTAGCTGAAAATTTCAAAAGAAGTAATCAAGTTAAATATTATTAGGCTTCCAGGTGCATTCCAATTTGACATGGCAATGACCAACATGACCCTTACCCTTGAAGTGAGTAAATGCTGCAGTTTAGGATGGTTTAGTCATTTAGCACTTGCATTAAAGATTTGGTCATGCTTTGAAATGCACAAGTGGAAACAGATTTACAAAGTCAAACATTCTACATTCTTATTAAGGTACAGGTTTGAAGTGGTACAAAGGGTTTTTCAAATGCCATAAATGTGTCAGTACAGCAATTTTAAAAGTCTGACTTAGCTTTTTTATACAAACGTGATTATGAAATACTAGCAGCCTTTCATAAATTATTGATTTAAAAGCTCAAAAATAAGGGTAACTACCAATTCCATTGTAAAGCCTTTAGCTGCAGGATTAGTTGACTCATGAACCTCACCAAATTTGGTTGACTTAATGGTCTTGCTAAGGCCAACCCCATCTTCAATATTCAGTATTCAAGAGTGGCCTAACAATAAGGTGCAGTGGTTGAACAATGTAAATAGGGTGGCATACATTAAGACAGTACCTTCTTCATTCATATATATATATGAATATGACATGTAAATATCTAAACAAATAATTGGAAAAAAAAAACTTTAACAATATATAGTTTATTATAAATGATTTATAGTTAATTTATGTTTTCTCATTTGTCAAATTAAGAATATGAAGGTCAACTTTTGAGGAAATTGTGATTGAAAAACAAAATATATTAATGCCCTCCAATTTAGCAGCTATTATAGGTAAAATTATTTCCTTCACTTCTTAATCTTAAATAATTCGATTGGACCAGTATACAAAATTTTAAAGTCGTTTTGTCAAATTGTTCTTTCTCCATTTCTAAGTTTATACATTTTTAATAGCTTCACAATATTACCTATGAAATAAAAAGCTTGTAAAGGAAAAAGTTTGTGATAAGAAAAACTCAAATTTTCAGAGTTTTTGTTACGGTTAAATGATCTTCTTAGAATAATTCATCCGATTCAAGGATTAAGTTTAATAAGAGTAACTTAGTATCTCTAAGAGTAACTTGTTCTAACTTATTTTTCTTTAACTTTAAGTAATTCATATACATGAGATCCATAGTAAAATACATGAGATCCTAATCAAACAATTACCATATCAAACAATCACATTATGATGACTTTCATAAGAAGAAGAAGAAAAATATTATGAAACAATAATATAGGTGTGAGAAACTTACATTGAGATTACATTTACCTCTTACAACAATTTTCAAGGATTGATATATATAAATACATTTTGTGTTTCTAATAATCTTTTCCTTTGTTTTATTTATATTTCTGATCGAATGAGAAGTAAGTGTGTGTTTAGTATCTCAAAGTTTAAACTTATTAATTTTATTTTGTTGGATTTTCTTCAAATTAGTCCATGTCTTGTCATTAATGGCAATTTGACAAAAATGGTGCAATTTGATAAAGCAATTACATTAATAGATAAATACATGTAAATTTACAAAAATGGACATTTCGTGGTCAAAATGGTATGAAGTCTCCAACGAGATAAACAAAATTAGTTAAACCTATTAATCTGTCACTTATTCTTTTCAATTAAAGTCGCCAATCGGGTTGACAACTTCAATTCAAATAAAATGTAAAGAAATCATACACTGGGTTGATAACTTTAGTGTATTTTATTTAAACTAAAATTGCTTTTCAAAAATGATAATTAATACTTTTTATAAATAAGTATACATATATATATAATTTAGAAATTGTTTAAAATTACATGAACCGAATAAGAATGTTGTGAATTTTTTTATTTTATAGATAGATAATATGAAAAAAAAAGTTGTCTTATTTAAGAAAATCACATATAAATTGAAGAATTAAAGCTAAATTTTATTTTGAAAAAAAATAAACTTACCTTAAATCAAGTTTTGATATATTAAAAAAATATATGAATATTTTAAATAAATCTAATTAAAAGTAGGTTATGCAATAAATTTAGTACTTTCTAAATATTGTTAAAGTTAAAAATATTTTTGTTGTTTTAAAAAAAATTGAAATTATGTTTGTGAAGTAACGTTAGGGTTGATACGATTATAAATAAAAGGGGTAGCGTTTAAACAATATCTATAAAATAATAAATAAGTACAAGTTATACATGTTTAGAAAATAGAAATGTAGGAAAAGTTGTCATCTATGAGAAGTTGTGCCACAGGGAGGTCTTCTTTGTTGTCTTCGTGGTCGTCCTTGTGGGTGTTGTTTGGATGGAATGGTAGGAGGGGCAGGAGGTGGAATGTCATCATGTCTTCGACTTCATTTTCATCACTCTGATTTCTGGACACTTGTGAAGGTATTTTTGGTCCCTAATACTACATGGATAACATTCAATTGTAGACAGATTGGGGGGTCATGGTAGAGGTTGCAAAGGGATTTGATGGACTAATAATAAATTATTGTTGAGATGGAAATGTTGAGTAGTTGAAAGGTGGTTGATGAAATGACGATTGGAATGACATGTGAGGCTGATCCATATATCCGAACAACTGTATCGGGTACCCGGTGGATGAAAAGACTGTTGTTGAAACGATTCAACATGAGAAGAAGACCCAACATGATGTTGATAGTGAGGTTATATGTAGTTTCCGGTGGAATATCATATTGTTTTGAAAATATGTGTTAATTTTGGACGAGTCAATAAAGAATAATAAATGATTTTGTAATTGAACTTACATCTTCATTGAATGGTGACTGTATAGGCGAGATGTAGCGGATAGTAGCTGATGTACCATTACATGTATGTTGAATTGGCATATAGATAGTCATTTTTGTTAAACTAATTTCCCTGAATTAGACAATTATGACGGGCATTCCACATAGCTATCCATGTAGCATGATATTGTGGCCAGTATCGATTAGTTTGTCCTCTTATATCCTCTCTGTGAAGTTGATCAAGGTTCATTGGTTCACTTGGAATACTCTGTCGAAATCCAAACTAATGCATAACCCTATCAACCTGATGAAATTCAACTGTTGTGAAACATGAAAGGAACTACCGCAGTGTAAATGGGGAAACCTCAATAGTGATCAACCACCTAACATAATACACTCGATGTGGAGTCAAAGAAACTGTAAATAAAGGTTCGAAACATCACTAGTATGAAATTTTCAATTAAAATGGTATGTAAGTTTAGATATTATTTACAACCTCTCTAACTTTAATGCCATCCAACATGACCCGTATTTGGGAAATAGTGGTTCATCCTATGTGCGTCCTATACATTCTCCAAGTACACCTAATGTAAACAAATGAATATAAAGAAATTTACAACTAAGATAATTTTAGTTGAACTTTATTTTCCAGTCTCGAAAACTAATACAAAAATAACATACCTCTTCCCGAGTGGGAAAACTTGTTCAACTTCTTGATCAGGTAATGATTGAAGTTGTGGAGAAATGCATGTTAGGCGTTCCCATGCCCAAAACTGTAAAAACAATGTGCAACCTCCAATGTTATCATGATTAAAGTTTATTTCGTGATCGAGCGCATGGTACAAATAAACCAATACAACCCCAACTATAATTTCTAACGTTGTTCAAGTCAGGAAACAATATATGTACATTAAATGTACCTTACTACCTAAAGTATCAAGCATCAATAGGCTTCCAATAAGTGTTAATATGTGTGCTTGAGCATGTTAAGCAATAACATCGTCGGTTGCATGATGTGGCAGTTCCTTAAGCCAAGACAATGTAATTGCATTTTCTTTCACTGGTGTAGCGGGTCGTATAAATCCTAGATATTCATACAAAGATATAAATTACCTTGTTAATGATATTCATAAGACCATAAAAAAATATTCATATGTAATAATATAACATAATATAAAAATAGTCATAAAATTGCAAAACAAAATCTCTTTTAAAGGTTTGATGTATTTCAACATTGTAAATACTATTTCTTATTCACTTTTTAGATGTATAAAACAAACATATAAATTGTCTATTAAAATATTTTGATGCATAAACACGTTATAAATTTTGCTCACTTACTCCATGCAAAAATCATTCACCAATAGCCATTACTTTAAACTTATGCAAAAAAATTAAATGACAATATCATACCAAATACGCAAAGAAAGAAATAACCTATAAAACTGCGTCAAGACAATATCACAACACCACGACTACGAATTTCAACTTCAACCGGATGAGGTATGTTAACTTGGCATAACTAGGAATTGAAAATTGAAGGTAAATTGGAGATGGTACGTTTCTTACAGTTATGAACTTTAAAGAAGATGGAACTTGGCACAACTAAGAACTTCATAATTTTTGGCACGCTTAATAAGAGATTTCAGTGTGGTCACAACGTTGAGGTATGGGCCTATTTAAAGTGAAATTTTTTAACATATTGTAACCACATTTGAATTTTTGGATCCTCATTCTAACCACCCTTAATGCTAAAGTTGCAACCTCCACCTGCACAAGTGAATGTTAAGTTTGAATTCAAACTTAGTGTGTTAGGAAATCTTTGAACACCATTGTTCAATTGTTGTACCCATCTCAGCAAAGTAGGAATTGTTGTAGCCATGTGAGGAAAGAAATGAGGTGGTGCACATAGTCTCACAAAAGTCGCTAACAGTGTGTGAAACTTCTTCATTGCGTGCCCTATGATATGTGGTTCGATGCATACATCATGATGGAGGGTGCAAATGGTGTGTTTGTTTTCAAGTATGAAGAAGGAGGGGGGAGGAGGGAGTGAATGTTTTTTTTATTTGTTTCAATGGTTTTGAGAGTGGGGGAGTGGATGGGGAAGAGGGTGGAGAATTTTTTTTTTCATTTTTCACACAAATAAAGAGATTTGTGGGAATTCATGTAGAATTCTAGTATTTTACCCAAATACTCTTGTGCGTGTATTTTATACAAAATTAAATATTACATAAATTTATTTATAATTTCAAAAATATTTAATTATACTATTAATAACAACATATAATTATAAATAATGAAAATAAATAAATTATAATATCAATTAAACATATATAATTACATAAAATAACAAATGAATATAATAATAAATATTATTTTTCATAAATTTTAATATATTTAATAAATTTATTTCAATTTAACACAAAAAATATTTTCTATTATATATATATTTTTAAAAAAATATAAGTAATTATGGATATTATATATTAGAAAAATTTAATTAATTCAAACCTACACAAAATAATCATAATTCATTATTCAAATATCTTTTAATAACAAAGATAAATTTGTAAACTTACAATAAACCATCCTCACAAATCCACTCTATCATACCTCAATCCAAACAACCTCACATATCCTCACACCTCTAATCCTCACAAATTCACTCTCTCCCCTCCCCACAAATTCTCTCCTCAATCCAAACACAGTTAGTAAATTCTGAAGACAATGAGAGATAAAGAAAATTGATGCACAATGTACTTGTTTGTCAAAAAATATTTCGGAAGACCATTTTAATTTGGACTCAACCCATATTGCGTCCATGATGCTTACTTCAGTAAAAGCAAGTGCCTCAATCCCAATTAAAAGCTTAATTGCAAAAATAAAATATTTGCATGGATTTACTATCACATATAAAAAAGCATGGTTAGGAAAACAAAAAGCTCTTGCTATGACGTTTGGCAATTGGGAACAGTCTACAATGATCTTCCTAGATGGTTGGAAGCAATAAAAGAAAGCAATCCAGGGATAATTGTGCAATATATTGTTTCTCCTTATATGATTGAAGGTGCTCAAGACAAATCTGATTACACGTTGGATCGCGTGTTTTGGTCTTTCTAAGCCTTGTATTGACGATTTCAATTTTTTAAAGCCCATTGTACAAGTTGATGGGACATTTCGAATTGGAAAATATTGTGAAAAATTGTTGACCGCAATTGCTCAAGATGGGAATCAGAACATATTTCCATTGGGATTTGCAATTATTGAAAAGCGAGACTCAAGAGGCTTTGATCTGGTTCTTACAATTATTACGACAATATGTGACACCTCAACCGAATTTGTGCATGATTACTGATAGAGGAACCAACATAATTTCAACATTACAATTTGAAGAAGTTGGATGGGAAGGAGACAACCTCGTTTTTGTGTATTGCATACGACATATCACAACGAACTTCAACAAAAAATTCAAAAATGTCGAGCTCAAACGACAATTGATTAACATGGGTAATAACATTATTTACCTTCCCTCATACATAATTACAATCATTTACCATTCAACTAATTTTATTTACTTCTTTATGAAAACAACCCACTGTACAGGCAAAGCTATCAACTATGCGATCTGAATTCAAGCAAATAGTTTCTCGGATAAATCACAGACTATTAGAGAAATGGACTCAGGCATACGATGGGGGAAAGATGTATGGCCACATGACCACAAATCCAGCGGAATACATTAACTTCATGCTTAAGGGAACTCGTTCCTTGCCTATTTTCGCTTTGGTTAAGGCAACTTTTGAAGAAAAAAAAAACATGGTTTGTGGAACGAAGCTTCAACATAGACATCATGTTACACGCTAGTCATTATTATCTAGAAGATAGCACAACATTACTAAAAAATCAACAAGATTCAGTTGTGTTTTGTGGAAAGGTTTAATGGAGATAATTATGAATTTGATGTCAAGAATTAGCCACCTCCAATATGGTTGATGACCTCAGTCATATACAGTTAGATTAAATGATTGGTGGTGTGATTATGGCCATTTACAAGCTCTTCGATTTCTTTATCGTCACGTTATTGTCATTTGTTTCGCTTGTCATTTACAAATGACGACATTTGTTGATCCAGTTTACAGTCCCCACACAATTAAAAAGGCATATCAAGTTGAATTTCATCTCATTCGAAACGAGGATTATTGGTATACTTATAGATCAAATTTCATTCTTAACCCCCACATGCGACACAAAGATTCAGGACAACCAAGTACAACTCATTTGCATAATGAAATGGATCAACCAATTTAGAACAAACCAAAAAATGTTCTTACTATCACAATGAAGGTCACAACAAAGAAAATTGTTCATTTAGATAGTAGAATCATCCTTTGTAATGTTGTTTTCATTAAATATTTTAATATCATCTTCTTTTAGTGACTTATATTTAATAATTTAATTTATTTTTTAATACATTTATTTTAGCATAAATACATGTATACTATTACTTTTATATATTATACTATCTATATAATATATACTTTCATTAACATTCATATTATATCATCTAAAAAATTATACATAAATCATATCCCATTTATTTATCATTGTATCAATCCTAAAATGTTATTCACAAACATAATTTATTTTAAAAAAAATTAAAATTTAATAATATTTAAAAAATAGTCAATATATTTAATTTATCATACAACTTATTTTTAACCTTGTTTATTTAAAATACTTCATATACATTTTTAATATATCAAAACTTGAGTTAGGGTAAGTTTATTTTTTTTGAAAAAAAATTGTTTTAATTCTTCAACTTTATATATGATTCTTTTAAATAAAACAATTAATTTTTTATATTATCTATAAAATAAATTATTTCAAAACCTTCTTATTCAAGTCATATAATTTAAAAAAAAATATTATTATATATTTTTATTATAAAAATATTAATTATCATTTTTTAAAATAAAATACACTAAAATTTTCAACTCTCATTGTATGATTTCTTCACATTTTATTTGAACTGAAATTGACAATTCAACTGATGACTTTAATTAAAAATAAATAAAGGTAAATAAATAGTAATTTAATGAATTTAATTAATTTCATATATTTCATTGGTAATTTCATGCCATTTTAACCATAAAATGTCTATTTTTGTAAATTTTACTGCACTTGCCTATTTCTCTAATTGCCTTATCAATTGCACCATTTTTGTCATTGTCCTTCATTAATGGTTCTAACATGTTTTTGTCATCAAAATTAGGTTAGGTCAAATCAATGTTAATGAGTTTAAATTTATTTATCATGCTTAACCTTAAAGAAGGATCAAATACAATAATGAATATGACAATTTAAACAAATACCAATTCATTGTCAACCTTCAATTTCGGAAATTTCTTGATTTTATTTCTTTATATTTTTTATTTTATTTCAGATAACATGGAATATTTAATTTTCATTATTAATTATATACTTTTATTTTTAAAATTGATTCAAATCTTAAATTTAAACATGTGATTCGCATAAAAAACGAGAATTTATCATTTCGATGGGTTGAATGAGAATAAAAAAATTAATAGTACATAATTGTTGGATAAATCAAAAGACAAATGAAGAATAATTTTATTTAATTGCTCATCTGATTGGTAAATAACTTATAACTTTTAATACATACATGTAGGATTAAATAATATAAATTTATCCTCTTTTTATTTCTATCTAGGATTATTAAATAACATTTTAGTAGTTATGTAATTATTAAATATATTTTAATGTTAAAGATTCACAAATTATTATAGTGAATGAATCTATTATTAAATAACTTTTAATTTTAAAGATTCACTAATAATTGTATATACATTAAACATTTTTCACCCTTTGATACACTAGTGTGTACTTGTATTGAACACAGTGATACATTTATTTGAAGTGTAAAGAATAAAAGTTACAAATTATTTCCCAAATTTTTTATATAATTTAATTGAATTTTAATAGTATAATAAATTATTTTAAATGTATTTTATATTATAATAAGAAAATAATAAAAATTGTAAAAAATTTATGCATATCATTGAAATTATAATTAGTTTATAAATACTTTATAAAAACATATTTTCTTTATCCATCCCAATTTAGTTTTACTTAAGTTTTTCATTCACAAAACATTTACTTATGAATTTGGAAAGAAAAATTAATAAAATAAAAAAATTGATTAAATAAAGACTACCAAATAGTTTTTATAATATATTTTATATTGGAGAATTTAAACAAAAAATAAATAAATTATATGGTTTTAAGTACATTCATAGCATTCAAATTTTAATGAGTCTAGGAACTTAATAGATCCCAACATTGCACTTTATCTCCATATTAATCTTGACATGGAGTGATGATAAAATTATGAACTTGTGAAATATGACTACTTCAAACAAAATAATTCAAAACATTTTAATAATATCTCATTTAAATTAAAGATTTTTAAACATTTCTTGAAATTCAGTATTTTCTGTTAAGTTGCATAGTTTATCATTTCCATCCAGAATAAGGATCTTAAAACTTTTTCTTGATTTTACACTATACAACATTACACACAGTTGATTATGAATAAACACTACTATTCGAAATAATTAAATAAAAACTAATTTTAAAAATTAAAAATATTAATTATTATATTAATTAAATTAGATACTATTTAAAAAATTAAAAAAATTATTTTTATTTAAAATAGTTTTTATTGTTAATAAATAGTATCTAATTAATTATCAATTTTATAATTTAATTAATTAATAATTAAAAAAATTAATAGCTAATTAAATACTTATTTAAAAATTATTTATTAAGAATAAAAATTATTTTAAATATTAATAATTTTTTAGTTTAATTATTGATTTTTTTTAGTGATTAGAAGACACTAACATGAGATAATGATGTCCTTAAAATTTAAAGAAATAGAGTATTGTCTTCTTTAAAATTTATAGGACAGCCCTTAATTAGAAGCTAAGAGATTCTTGGAGTTTATTTTTTTTAATAATATGTTTACAACTCAATTTTTTATATAATCACGTTACAACTCTTAATATAGTTATTTTAATATTTCTTTTATCATTTAATTTTAAATTTATTTTTATTATATATCTACTTTTAAACTCATTATATACCATTATAAGAGTTATCAAATATCATTTTCCTAATTTTTTTTCTTCGTGTCCAGTAATCATCATGATGTGATTGCATAAACCCCATTTTGATCAATGTTTCTAATAAACATTTATTAAAACCCCAACCTTTTCAAAAGTAGCTTGTAATTTGGAAGATCAAAGCATTTTATGTCTTTTAAAAGTCATTTTCTTTCAATTTCATTGTTCTGATTTAACTGATCTGAAGAATTTGAACTAAAGTATTCTTTTTTTTCTTTCTTTCTAATGTTGGTATAATAGACAAAATAAATTTGTTGATTTTTCTTAACTGCTTCCAAAGTTGGTGCAAAAAATAACTCTTTCTTTAAAAAAACGTGATATCCGTCAAAATTTGATATAAGTTAAGGTAGGGAAAAGTTGCCCAAATGGAGAATAAAATCCCTTGTATTGACTAAGAGATCTTGAATTTTAACAACATATTTAATGCTTTGACTCTTTCGTTTGGATTGCCTCCTAATTCAAGTATTCATTATGCAAATTCATTATGTACTAATTTGGAGTACCTTAGAAAGTTGTTGTCATCATGATATATGCAAATTCATCTATGTCTAATACTCCCTCAAACAACCATAATCCTCCTATAAATGGTTCATTTAAGCTATTTAGATTTTTGGATCTTATGATATCCTTCAAAACCCACTTAATGTTTCAAAATAATACTTATTTCACTTCTAAAAAAATCATTAAATAAAAATCAATTTTAAATAAAAAATAATTAATTGTTATATTAACGAAATTATATATTATTTTAGAGATTAAAAAAATTATTGATATCTAAATTAGTTTTTATTTTTGATAAATAATGTTAAATAGTTTCTAAATTGGTATCTAATTAGTTACTTAAGTTTGTAGATACCAACTCTAGAATCTAAATAATTGGTAGCTAAAACTATTTATCACTATTTATGAATAATAGAAACTAATTTAGATACCAATAATTTGTTTAGTCTCTAAAATAATATATAATATTTCCAATATTGTAACTAATTATTTTTGGTATCTAAATAATTTTCTTGACAAAAATAATTAGTTGCTATATTGACATAATTAAATATTATTTTAGAGAATAAAAAATTATTGGTATCTAAATTAGTTTATATTAGTAATAAATAGTTTCTAAATTGATATCTAAAATTTAAGTAGTTAATTAGATATCAATTTAAAAATTATTTATTAAAAATAAAAATTAAGTTATAGATATCAATAATTTTTTTAATCTCTAAAATAGTATCTAATTTAATTAATATAACAATTAATTATATTTTCTCTCTAAAATTAATTTTTATTTAATGATTTTGATGAAAGTATTTACTATCATATTTAAATTTGAAATTAAAATAAATAAAAAATCTTAATAACATACGCGATTTGTTTTAGAAGAATGTTGTTTACATTATTCTGTATGTACATATTTTATATTAAATGGTAATTTATAGTAAAATATTATATTATAATTATATTTAATTTTTTTATTTTAATATATTTATATTTCTTTTATAAAGATAAAATAATATTATATTATAGTTATATTAAATTTTGTGTAGTCTATTTATATTAAATGATAATTTGATAAAAGAATATTATATTACAATTACAGTTAAATTTTTGCTGATTACAATCTTTATACTAAATGATAACTTAATAGAATACTATAAAAATATTAATTAACATCAATTTTAATATATTTAAACCTAATTAAATTTAATTATTGAAGGTTATCAAATTATAATGAGAAGATGAAAAAGTATTGTATAGATAGAATATGAAAGCATTTACTATCATGTTATAATTAGAAACTAGAAGAGCAAAAAACCTTAATAAGAGATCCATTCTTTTAAGAATAATTTATTTATACTATTCTTGTATACTTTATATTATAAATGGTAATTTAATAGTAGAATAATAAATTATAATCATGTTCAAATTTTTTTAGGTTTAATTACCTTTTTCGTCCCTCTATTTATAGTCAATAGTCAATTTGGTATAGTGGTTTTTAAAAAAATGAATTTGGTCCCTAAGTATTCTAAAATGTATTCAAAATGGTCCTTTCTGTTACATATCACCAAACGGCGTTAAGTGGTGCTTATGTGGCAGACACGTGTAAGTTACGTGGATTGTGCTTACATTACTTTGGTGAATACTGAATTAGGGTTTAGGTTATTCAAATTTGGGATTTCGAATTTCTGATTTAGGGTTTCTGATACGAGGATTGCTCCCCTGGTTGGATTATGTGGTGCGCTTCCCTGCTTCGATTCCATTCGGAGGTGTGTTCCCCTCATTCGATTTTGTGGTGCGATCGTGAGTTACGATGGTGAGCTGCGTTCCCATGGTCGATTTGGAGGAACGATTATGTGGTGCGGTCCAGAGGTGGTGAACGGGCAGCGATTGCGATACAGACCGTGGTGTCGTTTTGTGGTTGCTCCTTTATAAGGTTAGTAAT